>Ga0181530_10000147_pt1 | contig 86496 bp, 71 predicted proteins | sample PEATcosm2014_Bin_42_FD_119769 | JGI IMG/M metagenome (GOLD analysis project Ga0181530, IMG submission 119769) | Peatland microbial communities from MTU Mesocosm Facility, Houghton, MI, USA - PEATcosm2014_Bin10_60_metaG | ecosystem: Environmental > Terrestrial > Soil > Wetlands > Peat | place...
CCGAAGGCGGACCGGTTGCACGGATTTCCCTTCGCGAATTTCCCGTGTACGGCCGCCCGATGTATCAGGCGAACGCCTGGCTGTCCGACAGCTTGATATCGCACCAGAGGAACTTCGCCCTCTACAGCGATGCCGATGGAACGGGCGCTTCCGCCGTGCCGATGGTTGCGCGCTACATGGCGATCTCCGAGGCGATGGAGCGCTGGGCCTTCCGGGTGAAGGTGCGGTCCCCGGACCGGGAGCTGTACGGATTCGACATCGACGAGTCGTCCAACGGGATGGCGGCCTTTCCGAGTCTTTTTCATACCGAGGCCCGGAAGCGTGCGCTGCTTGAGGCTGTGGAGCGCGCCAGCGTGATCGCCTGGTGGGAGGGCGTGCTTGACGGCGAGGTCCGCAGCACCGACTGGCCGGGCATAAGCGCCCTCGTCCTTCCGAGCCCGATCGGCCTGGGCCTGACCGTCATCGCGTTCCGCGAGGTGAGGCCGGGCTGCTTCGCGTACGGCCACGGGGCGGCCAAGGATTTCTTCGGCGCGGTCGAGCGTGCGGTCATGGAGCTGGCGCGCAACGAGTACGTGCTCGACCTCCGGCGGGTCTCCGAGGGCCTTGCGGCGGAAAAGACGGCATCGGACCTGTTTGAGAGGCGATGCCTTTTCTTCTCGTCCTCGGAGGGCCACTCGATGTTCCAGGAGCGCATCCATCGCAAGGTGGCGGGGCCGCGCTTCCGCTCGGAGATCATCTGCGACACGGAGATCCCTGGGCCCTGGTCGGAGTATGCCTCCGTATGGCGCGTCCTGATACGGCCGCCTACCACCGAGTTCCTGGCCAACACCGAGAGGTATTTCTTTTGGTGAGGGGACGGCAGCCCGGACGCTCCGCGGTCTCCGGATTTTTCCAAAATGTGACGTGGGCGAGTTGAAATCCGCGCGGAACGGGTCGAGATGTGATGCCCAGTGAATCCACCAGGAATACTCAGGAACAGTTTTCGGAAAATCGCGTCTCAATCGCTAGCAATTCGTGAAACCGTGAATTCTGCAAGGAAGACAGCCCGAGCGCCGGCTCGCTCCCTAGAGGGGGAGCTGCTGAGGCTGGAGCTCCGGATCGCGAGACGCGCGGACAGGCTTTGGCGGAAGGCCGGGTGCTGCAGCGGCAGGGACCTTATCCACTGGCTGCAGGCCGAGGGCGAGGTTCTGGGGAGGCATTTCGCGGTCGAGAGGCCCATGGAGGCGATGCTGTCCGCGGAGCGTTAAACCTCCCGGGCGAAGCAGGGGTGACCGGCCGGGCGGGCCCGCGTCCGCTCCAGCTGGCGCCTTGCCTTCCGCGCGTCGGCACGGGATAAACATCTGCGGCGGCGAACAGCCTCGGGGTTGAACAAACCCCCGCGCCGGCGCGCCAGGGATGCGGTCCAAGAAATCTCAGCCTCGATCAATCGGAAAATCCTGCGGCATCCGCGCGTCGGGGACTGGGCGTTCCCGCTGCGATTGGTGGCACCGGGTTGCATCGGCGGTCATAGCCGCGATGGGTCTTGCGCACGGCAAGGCCCGGGCGGATGCGGGCGGCCCGGTCGTCGTGGAGAGCGATCTCATCCGGGTGGAGGCCGAGCTTCGGGAAGGGCGGCTGGTCGAGCGCTACCTGGCCCGCCGCGACGGTAGATGGATCGAGGTTGCCGCAGGCGAGGATGGCGGCACGGCCGGACCGACCGCCGTGATATCCGCCGACCATGGCATCGACGCGGGCGCGCTCGCGAGGATCGGAAGGGACGGCCCTGCCCTGGTCGAGGAGTTCACTTCCGGAGGGCTTCGCGTGCTCCGCAAGGTGGCAATCGATGGCGGCGGTCCGTGGATCCGCGTGACCACGCAGCTGCATCCGGCCGGCCCGACGCAGCTCCATGCGTTTGTCGACCGGTTCAGGTTCCCCCGGGAGCCGGACTGGTCATTCGCACCCTCGGTCGGAGGATTCATTCCCGACGCGCAGTACAAGGCCCCGTTGATACTCGTGCAGGCGGGTCCGGTCGCCTTTGGCATAGTCCCGGACGTGTCCGGGCTGGATCGCGAGACGCTGAAGCGGTGCAACCATGCCCTGGATCTGGACGTGCCGGGCGGCCCCGTGCTGAGCGTGGGGTTTGTACCCGCACGGTTTGCATACCATTCCGTCTATTCGCAGGACGAGGAGCGTTCGTGGGCGGCGCAGACCCACCTGGTGAACGCCTACTACCTGCTGGTCACGGCCTCGGCCCGGCCCTTTGAGGCCTACCGCGACGCCGTGCGCCTGCACTGGGCACGCTTCGGAATGGACGGCCAGGTCCGGGCGGCCGCGCAGCAAGCCGCCACGGACCCGCGTTACCTCGGGCTGGCGCTGTGGGACGACTGGCGCAGGGCGGCCTGGCAGGTGCAGTCGCGGTCGGAATGGCTGAGGGTGCCGCTTCCCGGCGGCTCGACGGGCGGCGGGGTGGCGACCCGCCGCTGGGGACCGGGGCCCTCGGTGTACCTTTCGGCCTGGTTCAACACGCTGCGGACCTCGTACGGCATGGCCCTGTACGCGCGGCGGACGGGCGACGGGGAATCGCTCGGCATGGCGCGGGAGACCCTCGACCTGGCCCTAAGGGCGCCGGGCCGCGACGGGGCCTTCAAGTGCATTGCGGTGCCGGGCGGGCCGGGAGGGGCGACCGTCTGGGCTGCCGGCGACGGCTGCGGCGAAAGCACCGCGGAGGGGTTCCTCGGCTACGACATGAGCTGGACGGCCTACTGGCTCCTCAGGTGGCGGGAGTCGGGGCTGCCGGGCGGCGAGGCCGTCCTGCCGCGCTGCCGCGCACTTGCGAAATTCCTCACGGACAGGCAGGCGGAGGATGGCATGCTGCCCACGAGGTTCCGGGAGGACGGCGCGGTGATCGCGGACCTCTCGGGCACCGTGAAGGCCGAAACCGGCCCGGTGGCGCTCTTCCTCCTTGAGCTTTACTCCCAGGATCCCGATCCGAGGTGGCTCGCCGCGGGCCTGAGGGGGCTGGGTTTTCTTGAGGAAAACGTGGTGAAGGCGCGCCAGTGGTATGACTTCGAGACGTTCTGGAGCTGCAGCCCGCGCAAGCCCGTCCTGGATCCGCGGACGCGCCAGTGGCCGGCCAACGACCTGGCCCTGGGCCAGACGGTGTCGGCATACCTGGCGGCGTTCCGCGCGACCCGCGACCGCGCCTACCTCGAAAGGGGCGAACGGCTGCTCGACTACCTGCTGCTCTACCAGCAGTGCTGGACCAACCCCGCGCTGGAGGACCTGACGGGGCCGGAGATGCTCCTGGGCGGCTTCACGACCCAGAACTCCGATGCCGAATGGTCGGACGCCCGCCAGAGCCAGGTCGGCAACACCCTGCTGGACTACTACCGCGAGACGGGAAAGGCAGAGTATCTCCGGCGGGGCGTCGCCGCCCTTCGCGCGCAGTTTCCGGTTTCCCCGTCCGAGAACTGGGCCCACGAGGGCTATGGCCGCAAGGCCGGCGTCAGCAGTTTCCACTGGGGAACGGGCAGCGGGATGGCCGGGATCGAGATCGAGGAGGACTTCCTCCGGGACGCCATTGTGGACGTGGCGTCGGGGACCGGGGTGGGGGTCAACGGCCTCGATGTGACGGAATGCTCGGTCCGGGGCGGCGAGATCCGGCTTCGCGTGGCGAGCCCCTTCGCATGGCGGCGGGACGCAGTCACCGTGTTTCGCGGCGCCGCGCCGTCGCAGTCCTACCGGGTGGTCGTCAACGGTGCCGACATGGGCTTCCTCCGGGGTGCCGAGCTGGAAAAGGGCCTTCCTTTGAAACCATGTACGGAATAAGCCTGCGGGCGAGGCGCAGGTCCGACCGCGGCGTCTTCGCCGGCCGCGGCAGACGGATGCCTCCCTCCAATCCGCAGGAAGCACAGCCCGCCGTCCCAACACGCCACACACCGATGCACCCAGGATCCCTGAGCCCCCGCTTCGTTTCCAACCGCGCACCTGTTCCCCGCGGCGCGCATGCCCATGCGCCCACTGCCGCCTGCTTCTCTGCACGCCTGCAGGCCGCCCGCATCTTGCTGCCGGCACTCCTGCTCGCTTCGCCGGCGGCCACGGCGGGCGACTTCACGCGCGGAGTCGGCGCCTATCCGGGCGATCCTGCGGCGTTCCAAGGGCCGGCGATGGTCCCGGACACCGCGGCGTACCGCAACCTTGCCCTGCATCGTCCGGCGACCGCGTCGAACAACTATGATTACTGTCTGACCGCCCAGCTGATCACCGACGGGATCATCGACGACCGGCTGCCCCGCTGGCTCGTGGTGTCCTCGAGCGCGGAGGGCGTTCTGCCCAGGCACGAGCGGGAGCACCTGCTCGACAACTATCTGAACACGGCGATCAGCCTCCCCGCCGAGGGAGGCTGGGTGCAGATCGAGCAGGCGGGGCGGGGCGACGTGCCCGATGTCGATCGCATCGAGGTTACCGTGATGCCCCGCACGCAGGACAAGAATCCGCAGCGGTGGAACTGCGTGGCCCTGGCTTCCGACGACGGCAGCACCTGGAGGGAACTGGGGCGCGCGGGCGGGGAGGAGAGCCTGGCCTCGAAGGCCTTCTGGATTCCGAAGGTCTTGAAGGCGGCGTTTGATGTTCCGGCGAACGGGAAGGCCCGGTTCTACCGCGTCCAGGTTGGCGCACCCTCGGTGACCGGCTGGCGAATCGCCAGCTTTGACACGTTCGCCCGGGGCCAGCGGGTGAACCTTGGCGGCCCCTACGACTTCACGAGTGCATGGAAGAGCGCGGGCAACGCGGCCGAGTGGGTCCAGGTCGACCTGGGGGCCGTCTGCACCTTCGACAGGGTCGCCCTGCACTGGATCCAGCGCGCCGCCGAGGGGGCGATCAGGGTCTCCGACGACGGGGCGAGCTGGAGGACGCTCGTGCCGCTCTCGGCCGCAGACGACTACCCGCTGGCCCCGCCGGCGAGCGCCCGATACGTTCGGGTTCAGATGGATCGCCCGGCCGCGGCTGGCGGCTACATCCTGAGCGAGCTGGAGGTCTTCGGGCGCGGCGGCCCGGTGCCCCAGGCCCGGCCCGCCCGGACCCCGCGCCCAGGCGAACGACAGGATCTCGTTCGCGGCTCGTGGCGCATCCAGCGCGGTTCGCTTGTGGCGCTGGGCGGCGAGGAGCTCTCGCTGCCCGGCGCGGGCTGCCGCGGCTGGCTTCCGGCCACCGTGCCGGGCTCGGTGCTGGTGAGCTACTGGAACGCCGGGGCGCTGCCGGACCCAAACTACGGCGACAACCAGCTGCAGATCTCGGACTCCTTCTTCTACTCGGATTTCTGGTACCGCGACGAGTTCGCCATCCCCGCGCCGGCCCCGGGCCGGAGGGTCTGGCTCAATTTCGACGGCATCAACTGGAAGGCCGACGTCTATTTCAACGGAAGCCACGTGGGCCGCATCGAAGGCGCATTCACGCGGGCGAGCTTTGATGTCACGGCCCTCGCCCGCCCTGGCGCTGCCAACGCCCTTGCGGTCCGGATTCACAAACCCGACATGCCCGGCTCCGCTCTCGAGAAGACCGCCGACGAGACGGGAAGCAACGGTGGCGCGCTTGGCCTGGACAACCCCACCTTCCACGCCACGGCGGGCTGGGACTGGATCCCAAGCATACGCGGCCGCGACATCGGCATCTGGTCCGACGTCTACGTGACCACGACGGGGCCGGTTGTCATCGAGAACCCCTTTGTCTCCGCCAAGCTGCCGCTTCCCGACACGGGAAGCGCCGATGTGTCGGTGGAGGTGGCGCTGCGAAACACTGAATCGAAGCCGGTCAGCGGTGTGCTCAGCGGCGAGTTTGGGGACGTGCACTTCGAGCAGCGCGTCGAAGTGCCCGGGACAGGGTCCGCCGCGGTGAAATTCGATCCGTCATCAGTCGCGGCGTTGCACCTGCGCAACCCCAGGCTCTGGTGGCCCGTTGGCTACGGCGAGCCGAACCTCTACCACGTCCGCCTGGCGTTCGACACCGCCGACGGGGCCCGCTCCGACTCGAAGTCGTTCCGCACGGGGGTGAGGCAGTTCACCTACGCCGAGGAAAACGGCGCGCTGAAGCTCTACATCAACGGGCGCCGGTTCATCGGCCGCGGCGGCAACTGGGGATTCTCGGAGTCGAACCTGCTGTACCGCGCCCGCGAATACGGGGCCGCGGTCCGCTATCACCGCGACATGGGCTTCACGATGATCCGGAACTGGGTCGGCCAGGTCGGCGACGACGCCTTCTTCGACGCCTGCGACAGCAATGGCGTCGTCGTCTGGCAGGACTTCTGGCTCGCCAACCCCCTGGACGGCCCGGACCCGTCCGACAACGCCATGTTCCTGCAGAATGCCGCCGACTTCATCGCCCGCATCCGCAACCACCCCTCGGTGGGCCTCTATTGCGGCCGCAACGAGGGCGACCCGCCGCCGGTCCTGAACGAGGGCCTTCAGAAGCTCGTCGCGTCGCTTCACCCGGGCATCCGCTACATTCCGAACTCGGCCTTCGGGGTTGTCAGCGGCGGAGGGCCCTACCACCTGATGCCGGTCAACTATTACTTCGACCAGCGGGCCACGGCCAAGCTCCACAGCGAGCTTGGCATGCCGAACATCGTCACGCTTGACAGCCTCCGACTGATGATGCCCGCGGCGGACCAGTGGCCGCAGGGCGCGGTCTGGGGACTGCACGACTTCACGACCCGCGGCGCCCAGGGGGGGGGAGCGCTGCGGGCGACGATCGAGAAGTCCTACGGCGGCGCCTCGAGCGCGGCGGAATGGGTGGAACTGGCGCAGTTCACGAACTACGACGGGCATCGGGCGATGTTCGAGGCCCAGAGCAAGCGCCGCATGGGCGTCCTCATGTGGATGAGCCACCCGTGCTGGCCCTCGTTTGTGTGGCAGACCTACGATTACTACCTCGAGCCGACAGCCGGCTACTTCGGGGCGAAGAAGGGCTGCGAGCCGCTGCACGTCCAGTGGAACCCGGTGGACGGCACGGTCGAGGTCGTGAACTACAGCGCCGGCCGCCGCGCCGGCCTAGAGGTCAGGGCCTCCGTCCTCAATTCGGACGGCTCGGCGCAGTGGGAGCAGGCCGCGACGGTCGACAGCGCCGAGGACACGGTCATGTCGCCCATCAGGCTTGCATTCCCGGGGACCGGGCTGTCGCCCATCCACTTTGTGCGCCTGAGGCTCACGGAGGGTGGGAGGACGGTCTCGGGAAACACCTACATGCGCAGCCTGACGACCTACGATGTCCCCGGATTCTCGTTCGGGCCGTTCCACATACCCGATTACCCTGCGTTTGATTTCCGCGCGATCCGCGCGCTGCCGAAGGCGCCCGTGCGCAGCGTTACCACGGCCGAGCGCCAGGGCGGCAGATGGGTCCTGTCGACGGATCTGGACAACCCCTCGAAAACGCCTGCACTGATGGTCCGGTTGAAGGCCGTGCGCGAGAGGAGCGGCGACCGCATCCTGCCGGCCCTTTACGAGGACAACTACATCACGCTGATGCCCGGCGAAAAGCGCCGCCTGCGCACCGAAGTGGAGGAGGCCGACACACGGGGCGAACGCCCCGCCATCTTGGTGGAGGGCTACAACGTCGGACCGGACGGCGGGCGGTAGGGCGTTTCACTCGGTGAAAGCCGCTGGAGCGGCTTCCCAAAATGTGCACATTAGTGACAGTCTTTGCTTGACCAGAGTGGGTTAAAATGGGTTGAAATGGGGTATTGTGGGACGGGTTACCGCCCGCTTACCCCATGGCGCATCCCAGCAAAGCATTTTTCACGGGCCTTTTCAGGCACACCCTCGACGACAAGGGCCGCGTCACGATCCCTTCGGCATGGCGCGCCGCGCATGAGGACGGGGACGTGTTTCTCGCGACTCCTCACCCTGACGGCTATGTGGCCGTGCTGCCCCCCTCCGAGGTCGAGAAGCTCCACGCGAAGATCGCGCAGATGGCCCTCAGCGACGGCGCCGGCCAGGACTTCGCGTCGCGGTTCTTCGCGCAGACGCAGTCATTCTCCTTCGACAAGCAGGGACGCGTCGGCCTCGCCGCCGATCTGCTGGAGCACGCGGGGATCTCCAAGGACGTGGTCCTCGTCGGCTCACTGACCAAGTTTAACCTGTATTCGCCGTCCCGGTGGCAAAAGGTCGAGGCGCGCACCTCGGGCGGGAACTTTGGCGACATCATGCGCCGCCTCGGAATCTGAACATGCGAAACATCGCGAGAATCTCCGCGACCGGAACGCTCCTGGGCAAGGCCGCCTCAATCACCGTCTCACGCGCGTTTCCCGGGTGGATCCACGACGAGTTCGAAGGCGCCCCCTCGGTCGTTATGCCGCGCGTGCGCGACAATCTCGTGCTTCGGCTTGTCGCCGGCAGGCGGCAGGAGCGCGACAAGAGCCCCATCCATGCGACCGGCGCCACTTGAATTCGCAGCCGCGAGCATGATACCCGGTCACCAGCCCGTCCTCCTCGGCGAGGTGCTTGGGCTTCTCGCGCCGGGCGCCGGCGGAAGATACCTCGACTGCACGTTTGGGGGAGGGGGGCATTCCCGGGCAATCCTTGAGGCCGCGGGCGGCGCCAAGGTCGTGGCACTTGACCGGGACCCCGAGGCGGTTCCGCGCGGCGATGCGCTGGCGGCCGAGTTTCCCGGTCGCTTTGTGCTGATAGACAACGACTTCGGCAAGCTGGGTGGCATGCCAGACTCGGATTTCGACGGTGTTCTCTTCGACTTTGGCCTTTCATCGTTCCAGCTCGACGATCCCGACCGCGGCTTCTCGTTCCGAGCCGACGGCCGTGCGGACATGAGGCTGGACCCCCGGGTCGGCGTGCCCGCTGCGCGATGGCTCGAGACGGCGACGGAGGAGATGCTGGTGCGGGCCATCCGCGATTTCGGGGAGGAAATCCATTGGCGCCGCGTCGTCCGCGCCATTCTTGCAGCAAGGGGCACGGGATCGCTAGAAAGGACGGTCTCGCTCGCCGAGGTCATCTCCGGTGCAATACCGGCCCGCGATCGGCGCTCCTTGCGTATCCATCCGGCCACCCGCGCCTTCCAGGGGATACGAATTGCGGTGAACGACGAGCTTGGGGCGATCGAACGCGCCCTGCCGGCGGCGTTCGCCAAGCTCCGCCCGAGCGGCGTCATGTGCGCGATCAGCTTCCACTCGCTCGAGGACCGCCCCGTGAAGCAGTTCCTTCGCCGGATGTGCGGCCAGCCGGAAAGCTCGGACGACGCCACCCCCAAGGACCTGCGGATACGCCTGGCCGAGCCACTCACGCGCCGCCCGATCACCCCTTCGGCCGCCGAGATCGAATCCAACCCCCGCAGCAGGTCGGCTAAGTTGCGTGCAATAAGGAAATTATGATGCGCACGGGGGAAAGGTCGGGCACGGATGGATTTGCGAGCCAGTTCCTGGTCTACACGCTGGTCGCGATCTTCTGCAGCGCATCGGTCGGCCTGGGCACGGTCTGGATGCGGCACCAGATCTCCGTCGCGGCGAACGCAAGCAAGGTTCTCGAGTCCAAAATCGCCGATCTCGAGCGCCGCATCGAGGAAACCGACGCCGCGATCGCGGCGGAGCAGGATCCCGCGGTGCTCAATCGGCGCAATTCCGAATGGCGGCTTGGACTGGTGCCGCCCGCCGAGACGCAGGTGCGCCGCATCTCCGAGGACCCGGTGACGCGGCTCGCCGCGCTTCACAACCGCACGCTCTTCGGTGAGCGACCGGCGACCGTGAGCCTTCGCGTCGCCCTGGTGCACTGACGCAGGCTGAAACCCCATGTCGAAGGGCTTCACCAGCAACCACCGGATCGCCCTTCTGGCGGGCCTGGTCCTTGCGATGTTCGCCGGCCTCGAGGCCCGGCTGGTGTGGCTCCACGTCGTCGACAGGGATGATCTTCTTCGGTCGGTCGGCGAGGCGCGCCGGCAGCTGATCGTCGACTACTCGCGGCGCGGCGACATCCTTGATGCGAACGGGGCCCTGCTCGCGACGAGCCGTTCGGTCATCGTGTTGGGGGTCGATCCCCAGTCGGTGCGGCCCGAGGACATGGCCAAGCTGCCCCGTCTGGCCGCCCTGCTCGGGATGCCGCTGGAGGACCTGGAGCGGGTATGCACGACGAAGACGCGTCCGGCCGCGGCCGGCGCGGGCCCGCAGGCGCCGGCCGCCGCAGCGGGGATGGTGATCAACTTCAGCCCAGCCGCTTCAGCCGAGGCGTCCCGCGATGCGGAGGCCGCAAGAGGCGACGACACGGAGCTCGACGAGCCGGACAGGGAGGGCAACCGGCCCATCCGTTGGGCGAAGCTGAGCGACCAGGTGCCGGAGTCCGTCTATGACCAGATCGCGAAGCTCGGCATCCGGGGCGTGTACGGAAGCCGGGTCTACCGGCGCGACTACCCGCACAACGACATGGCCGCCCACATCATCGGGTACGTGGACCGCGAGGAGCGGCCGGTCGCGGGGATTGAGCACTTCGCCGATTTCTACCTCCGGGGGGAAAACGGGTGGCTCGAATCGGAGCGGGATGGGAGGAGCCGGGAGCTCGCCCAATTCCGGACGCGGGAGGTGCCCGCCAGCGACGGGTTCAACGTGTCGCTGACGATCGACGCCACCATCCAGCGCATGGCCGAGGACGAGCTGGCGAGGATCGCCGCCCAGTACGATCCGGAGAAGGCGACCATCATCGTGAGCGATCCGCAGACGGGCTTCATCCTCGCGCTCGCAAACTATCCGTCCTTCGACCCGAACCGCTTCAACGAGGTCCCTCGCGCGGAGCTGGGGAGGATGCGCAACATCGCCGTGGCCGACGAATACGAGCCGGGCTCGGTGTTCAAGATCGTCGCGGTCTCCGGCGCACTCAACGACGGGCTCGTCACGCCGAGCTCGGAGTTCGACTGCTCGCTGGAGAAGGTCGACTACAACGGCATCACGCGAAGCCTGCCCCGGGAGGACGAGTCGCACGAGTTCAACCATCCGCTCACCGTCGCCGAGATCATAGAAAAGTCGTCCAACAAGGGGGCGGCGCAGCTTGCGATGGCGCTCGGCGACCGAAGGTTCTACGAATACGCCCGCGCATTCGGGTTCGGGCAGCGGACGGGCTTCCCCGTCGGGGGCGAGGTCGCGGGGAAGCTGAGGCCCCCGGAGAAGTGGGACAGCCTCACCATCACCCGCATGCCCATGGGCCAGTCGGTGACCGCTAACGCGCTGCAGATGCAGCAGGCGATGGGGGTGATCGCGAACGGCGGGATGCTGCTCAAGCCCCAGATCATCCACCAGGTTCGCGACGCCCAGGGCGAGCTCGTCTACACCTTCGGCCGCGTCGAGGTGCGCAGGGTGATCTCCGAGCAGACGGCCCTGACGATGGCCCGCCTCCTGACAGCGGTCGCGTCGCCCGAGGGCACCGCCCCCGAGGCCGCGATCCCGGGCTTCGAGGTAGCGGGGAAGACCGGGACGGCCAACAAGCTTGTTCCGGTAGAACTCGCGTCCGGCGTGACCGTGCCGCGCTACTCCGACCGGCACCACGTTGCGTCGTTCATCGGGTTCTTCCCGGCAGTCGTTCGCCAGAAGGGAGACAGGCAGGTGGCGATCGCGGTGATCGTCGACGACGCGGACGCCCGCTGCCCCGGCGGGGTCGCCTATGGGCACAGGGTCGCAGCCCCGGTCTTCAAGCGCCTGGGCGAGCGGCTGATACCCTACCGCAACATACGCCCGCAGATTGACAACGAGGCCCCGCGGGCCCTCGCGATGGGAGGCGCCCGGTGATCGGATATCTCGTTCAGGACCACGCGCTCATACGCGCATTCCGAAACCGGCCCTTGCGCCGGCGCACCGGCGAATACCTTGAGTTCAACCGCGCTTTCAAAATGGCACCCATACTCTCCGACTACATCAGCGAAGGCGAAATCCTCGCCGCAAAGGGAAGGCTGGATTGTCCGATCTCGGGGCTCGTGATGGACAGCAGGAGGGTCGTCCCCGGCAACCTCTTCTTTGCGCTTCCGGGACGCCGGGCCGACGGGGTGTCGTTCATCGACGAGGCCGTCAGCAGGGGGGCCTCGGCCGTCGTGGCCCAGAGGATCCCCTCGCATCCGCCGGCCAGGGTCACCTTCGTTCAGGTGGCCGACGCCCGCGAGACGCTCGCCCGCGTCGCGCAGCGGTACTACAAGTTTCCCGACCGCGACCTCTCGGTGGTCGGCGTCACCGGCACGAACGGCAAGACGACCGTCAGCTACCTCATCCGGCACCTCCTCAACGGGGACGAGCGCGTCGGGCTCCTGGGGACGATAAGCTACGACCTCGGGATGCGGACCGTCCCGTCGTTCCGGACGACACCCGAGTCGGTCGACATCTTCGGGATGCTCGCCCAGATGCGCGATGCCGGATGCCGCCACGCGGTGATGGAGGTGAGCTCCCACGGCATCGCGCAGCAGCGCGTGCTCGGGCTCCGGTTCGGGATCGCTGTATTCACCAACCTGACACAGGATCACCTGGATTTTCACGGGACGCTCGAGTCCTATTTCGACGTCAAGACCCGGCTGTTCACGGGCAGCCTCGGCCCCGTCCCGGGCGTGGCCGTGGTCAACCTTGACGACGCCCACGGCGAGAGGCTCGCGGCGAAGATCGCCGCCGAGGTGCCGTCGGCGCGTCTTGTCACCTTCGGCGAGAACACGCGCGCGGAGGTCCGCGCGCGGGACGTCGTCCTGAACTTCAGGGACACGGCGTTCAGGCTGACGTGGCCGGGGGGGGATGCCGCCGTCGCATCCCCGCTGATCGGCCGCTACAACGTGTCCAACGTGCTCGCGGCGGCCGCGGCGGCTTGGGCCCTCGGGCGCGACCCGGCGGCCTTCGCAGAAAGGATCCGGAACTTCAAGGGGGTGCCGGGCCGCATGGAGAGGATCGAGGAGGGGCAGGCCTTCAACGTGCTTGTCGACTATGCGCACACCGACGACGCGCTGCGAAACGCGCTCGGGATGCTCAGGGCGATCACGCCGGGCCGGCTGCTCGTGGTCTTCGGCTGCGGCGGAAACCGGGACCGGACAAAGCGCCCCCGGATGGTGCGGGCCGTCCAGGATTTCGCCGACCACGCATTCGCCACCGCCGACAATCCCCGCGGGGAGCGGCTGGAGGGGATATTCGCCGACATGAGGGGGGGCGTGGTCGAGCCGTCGAAGATCACCTGGGTCGACGACCGCCGGCGGGCGATAAGCCTCGCACTCGACAGCGCGAGGGCGGGAGACAGCCTGCTCATCGCGGGCAAGGGCCACGAGGGCTACCAGGAATTCGCCGACACCGTCATCCCCTTCGATGACCGGCAGGTCGTGCGCGAGCTGATCGCCGTCAAGGCGTTGCGAAGCTGATGCCTGCCTACGACGCAGAATCCCTTGCAGCTTGGACCGGTGGCCGGTGGTCGGGGCGGCCCGCGTCCGAGCCTTCCGGCTTCTCGGTCGACTCGCGCCGGCTGTCGCCCGGCCAGGCGTTTGTCGCGCTGAAGACGGAAAGGCGCGACGGGCATGATTTTCTGGGAGCGGCCCTTGAGGCGGGGGCGGTTGCGGCAATCGTCGCCCGCGCGGATCCCAAGGTGGCGTTGGCCCAGCTCGTCGTCGAGGATCCCCTCGGCGCCCTGCAGGCCGTGGCGCGCGAGCACCGCAGGAAATTCAGGGGAACCGTGGTCGGCATCACTGGCAGCGCCGGCAAGACCTCCACAAAGGAGCTTCTGGCGCTCATTCTCGGAGGGGAGGACGCCGGGGTGCTCGCGACCGAGGGCAATCTCAACAACCACATAGGGGTCGCGCTCACGTTGACCGCAATTGATCCGGCGCGGCACCGGTGCGCGGTGGTCGAGGCCGGGATCAGCGCCCCGGGCGAGATGCGCACGCTCGCCGGCATGATCGATCCCGACATCGCCCTCGTGACGCTGGTCGGCCCCGCCCACCTTGCCGGCCTCGGGGGGCTCGGTTCCGTGGCGCGCGAAAAGGCCGTGCTCGCGGCGTCCGTCCGAAAGGGGGGCGTCTGCGTGTTTCCGAGCTCGTGCGAGGCATTTCCGGAGTTCCGCTCGCTGCCTGCGGCGAGCTGCCTGGTGGTAGAGATGGCCGAGGAGATGGACGACCGCGACGTGCCGGCGGGGCGGGTGCGCTTTGCGGCGCTCCACTCCGGCGAGATAACGACGGTGGCAGTGGCGTACGGCCCTCCGCCGCCGGTCATGGTGAGGCTCTCCCGCGTCACCGACGGCATGGCGCAGAACACGGCGATGGCGGTCTGTGCGGCCTTGAGGATCGGCGTGCACAGGGATGACATCCAAGCGAGGCTGCTCTCGTGGCGCCCGGCGCCGCTCAGGGGGGAATGGAGGTTCCCGGAGGGCCGGAGGATCTACCTCGATTGCTACAATGCGAACCCCGCTTCGATGGCGGATGCGCTTGCGGCATTCGAGTCCGTCGCGCCCCGGGACGAGCCGCGGCTCTTCGTCATCGGCTGCATGGAGGAGCTGGGGGCTGAATCGGAGCGCTACCACGTGGAGATCGGCAGGTCCCTCGCGCTGCGCAGGGGCGACCACCTGGTCGCCGTCGGCAGCCACGCCGGTTCGATCCGCAAGGGCGCGCTGGAGGGCACGTGCGATCCGGACCAGATAGAGGTCGCCGAATCGATCGGGCCGCTGGCCTCGCGGCTCGCCGCCTTCCGGGGCTCGGTGTTCGTGAAGGGCAGCCGCCGGCACGAGCTGGAAAAGGCCTTTGCGGGGGTTGAATACGCGGAGGCGTCCCATGCTTAGCTACCTGTCCAGCTACGCCGACGTGTTCGGGCCGCTGCGCATCCTGCGCTACATCACGCTCCGGACGCTCCTCGCCGCGGGGACGGCCGCCCTGATCGGATTTGTGATCGGCCCGTGGCTCATTGCGCACCTGCGCCGACTGAAGTTCGGACAGCACTATGACGACGACCGGACTGGGGACCTCGCGAGCCGGTTCGATAAGAAGAACATCCCGACCATGGGGGGCTTGTTGATCTTTGCATGCGTCTTCATGAGCACCTTCCTCTGGGCGGCGCCCAACATCTGGGTGGTCGTGGCCCTCTTCGTCTACACGGCCCTAACCGCCGTGGGGTTCAGGGACGACTACCTGAAGGTGGTGCGCAAGAACCGCAAAGGGATCTCCTCGGGGGCGAAGATCTTCTGGCAGTCGGTCACGACCGCGCTGGCGCTCCTGGCGCTGCTCATGCACCCGACGAGCGCGGAGAAGATACGCGAGCTCTGGGTCCCCTTCGTCAAGCATCCGCTGGTCGCCAGCATGCCCATCGCGGCGCTTGCCGTGCTCATCTACCTTTGGATCGTGGGGTTCTCGAACGCAATCAACGTGACCGACGGGCTGGACGGGCTCGCGATCGGCTGCACGATCACGGTGGCGCTGACTTTCGGCCTCATGGCGTATGCGGCCGGCAATGCGAGGATCGCCGACTACCTGCTCATCAGCTTCGTGCCGGGCACCGGAGAGCTCGCGGTCGTCTGCGGCGCGCTCGTCGGGGCGGGACTTGCGTTCCTCTGGTACAACTCGCACCCGGCCGAGCTCTTCATGGGCGATACTGGGTCCCTTGCGCTCGGGGGCATCCTCGGCATGATCGCCTTCATGGTGCAGCAGCCGCTGACGCTCGTCCTTATCGGAGGGGTGTTTGTGTGGGAGCTTTCGTCGGTTGTAATCCAGGTCGGCTATTTCAAGTTCACGCGCAGCCGCTATGGGGAGGGCCGGCGGGTCTTCCTCATGGCGCCCATCCATCACCATTTCCAGAAGCTGGGATGGCCGGAGTCGAAGGTGGTCGCGCGCTTCTGGATCCTCTCGCTCATCTTTGCCCTCGCCGGTCTCGGAACGCTGAAGCTGCGTTAGACGATGCCCCTCACCATTCCAGAATTCCTCAGCTCAAGGCTTGCCCGCCCCGTGGCCGTGTTCGGGTCCGGCGTCAGCGGGGACGGTGCCCTAGCGCTCCTGTCGCGGCTCGGCGCACGGGCTGCGGTCTATGATCGGAATGGGGCCGAATTCACCGCGGAAAAGGCCCATGAGCACGGCCTGGTCGTATTCTCGCCGGGATTCTCCCTCCATCATCCGTGGCTGGAGCTTGCGCGGAAGGCCGGCTGCATCTGCATGGCGGAGATAGACTTTGCCTCCGTATTCTGGTTCGGCCGGATCGTGGCGGTGACCGGAACCAACGGGAAGACAACGCTCACAGAGTTCCTGGCCCACGCTCTTTGCGGCACCGGGCGGCGCGCGCGGGCGGCGGGCAACATCGGGCTGCCATTCACGCGGCTTGTCGCCGACGAGGACGGGGGCGCGCCGCAGACCCTGGCGATCTGCGAAGTGAGCTCGTTCCAGGCCGAGCAGCTCGGGCATTTCCACGCGGATGCGCTGCTTTGGACGAATTTCGCCGAGGACCACCTCGAGCGGCACGCCGGCATGGAGGCCTATTTCGCGGCCAAATGGGAGCTGGTGACGCGGACCCCTTCGGACCGGTTCCTTGCGGGAAGCTCGGTCTGGCGCTACGCGGCGCAGATCAAGCGCCCGATGAACCCCGGCGTGTGCATCCCGACGGAGGGCCAGCGCGGCGACACGCGGCTCGAGGGGACGCCGTTTGCGTTCTACCCCCAGCGTGAGAACTTCATACTTGCGGCGGCTTGGTGGCAGAGGGAGGGCCTGGATGAGGCGGCGCTCTACGCGGCCGCGAGAACCTTCCGGCTCGGCCGCCACCGGCTTTCCAGGGTGGCGGAAATAGACGGGGTGACCTATTGGAACGACTCCAAGGCCACGAATTTCCATGCCGTCGAGGCCGCGCTGGCCGGCCTCTGGGGGCCCACCGTGCTGATCGCCGGCGGCAGGTCAAAGGGCGGGGATCTGGCGGGCTTTGTCCGCAGAATAGCCCCGCGCGTCGCCCATGCCGTGCTCATCGGCGAGACCGGTCCGGCGCTTGCCGCGGTATTCGGTGAATGCGGCGTGACCCACGCGACGTGCGAGACTCTGGACGACGCGGTCCGCGGCGCCGCCGCGGCCGCCCAGCCGGGCGGAAACGTGCTGCTCAGCCCGGGCTTCGCGAGCTTTGACATGTTCCGCAGCTACGAGGACCGGGGCGACCGATTCGAAAGGGCCGTCACCGAGCTTCAAGCGGCCCGAGTTTGACATGGCTTTGAGGACGACAAACGACAACCTGAGACCTACGCGATAAATCGGCACTTACTCCATGAAAATAATCAAGATACTGGGAATTGCGGCGGGCATCCACGCGCTTGCCCTGATCCTTATTTTTTCCAACCCGGGCTGCAGCTACACCAAGGCGGCCGGCACCGATCCTTCGCCGATAACGCCCGCGCCTCTGGGCGACACGTCCGCGCCTGTCGCCAGCGCCGAGAGCCCCACGATCCGGTACAGCCCCACGCGCCCCGGAACCGCGGTCGCATCCGCACTCGAGGCGGAGCCGGTGTCCGGCGTGGTCCCGGCCACCACCTACACCGTGGCCAGGGGTGACAGCCTCTGGAGCATCGCCAAGGCGAACCAGATCTCGCGGACGGACCTTGCCGCCGCCAACAACCTGAGCGCGTCGGCGATTCTCCAGGTCGGCCAAAAGCTGATCATCCCGACCAAGCCGATGCCGCCCGCCGCCGCCGCGGCCGTCACCGCCCCAGCCGGCAGCCCCGCACCGGCGGAAAAGGCTGCCGGAGAGGCACAAAGGCACGTCGTGAGGGCGGGCGAGACCCTCGGGGCGATTGCGCGCAAGTACGGCGTCCGCCAGGGAGACATTGCGGTGGCGAACAACATAACCGACCCGAGGAAGATCCAGCCCGGCATGGAGCTCGTGATCCCCTCCAAGGCCGCGCCAGCCGGCGCCAAGCCGGCCAAGGGTGCCAAGACGAAGGCGGAAGCCGCCGAAGCCACGAAGGCCACCGCCCCTGCGGCGCAGGGCAAACCGGCGATCGCGGCTCCCGGCGCGGAGCAGGATCTTGATGCGGGCCTTAAGCCGCCATCCGCAGCCGAAGTTCCGGTAGTCAAGATCGAGGATGCCTCCACGGCCACCCAGCCGAAGAACCCCTGACGCAGGCGCGCCATGGCAAGAGAAAGGTCCGCTGAAGCTTTCCGGGCCCGGTCGGTCGCAAATCCCGTGGCCCTCATCCTGGTTTGCGCAATCGGCCTGACTTTCCTCGGGCTCACGATACTCTTCAGTGCCAGCGTCTCGCTCAAGCAGGACCCCTACTTCTATATCGACAAGCAGGTGCTTGGCGTGATCGCCGCCGGCCTGCTCTGCTTTGTCGCAAGCAGGATCAATCTTGATTACGCGCGCCGTGCTTCGGCATGGATAGCCGCGGGAGCGCTCCTCCTGCTCGTCCTGGTGCTCGTCCCGCACCTCGGCGTTTCGGTCAAGGGCAGCCGCCGGTGGCTGGGCTTCGGTGCCGCGCGTCTGCAGGTGTCCGAGTTTGCCAAGCTCGCGATGGTGTTCTGCATGGCCCACTACCTGGCCCTGAACCAGACGCGGATCGGCGACTTCAAGAGGGGCTACCTCTATCCCCTGGGGATCGTCGGCGCGTTCGCCGGGCTCATCCTGATCGAGCCCGATTTCGGAACCGCGGCGCTCGCGCTCTCGGTGGGGCTCATCCTCCTGTTCCTTGCGGGCGCCAAGTGGCGCTACATCCTTCCCACGATCGGACTATCCGCGGCGGCGTTCGCCGTGCTCGTCGCGCACAACCCGAACAGGCTGCGGCGATTCACGGCGTTCCTTGACGTGGAGGGCAACAGGCAGGGGGGCACGTATCAGCTTTACCAGTCTCTGGAGGCGTTTGCCGCGGGCGGGATCGGGGGCGCCGGGCTGGGGCAGGGCCGGCAGCAAATCAATTTCCTGCCGGAGGCGCACACGGACTTCATCTTCGCCGTCGTCGGCGAGGAGCTGGGAATGTGGTTCACGCTGGGCGTCGTCGGCATCTTCGCCGTCATCTTCGTCGCCGGCCTCGCGCACCTGCGGAGGGCTCCGAACCTGTTCCATTTCCTGCTCGCCGCCGGGTGCCTGCTCCTCATGTGCCTTCAGTCCATCATAAACCTGGGCGTGGTGACGGGCGTCCTGCCGACAAAGGGGATATCGCTGCCCTTCATCAGCGCGGGGCTGTCCAACCTCCTGCTGATGGGCCTGCTTGTCGGCATCCTCATCAACACGCAGCGGACCTGGGGCCGGGCGGCGCTCCGTCCGGGTGCGGGATCGATGCGAGAGGTGCTGGCATGAGCCGCTTCCTTGTATCCTGCGGCGGCACCGGCGGGCATGTGTCGCCCGGAATATCGCTCGCCGAGGGGCTCGTCGCACGGGGCCATGAGGCCACGCTCCTCATCAGCACTAAGGGGGTGGATGCGCGCCTGGTCGGGAAATACCCCCACCTGCGGTTCGAGCGCATTCCGGGGACGGGATTCTCGTGGAACCCGTTCAGGATGGCGCGGTTCGCCGCCTCCCAGCTGGCGGGTCTGGCGCACTGCCTCCGGCTCATGCGCGCGATGCGCCCCGACGTCGTGGTGGGGTTCGGCGGCTTCACGTCGGCGCCCGCGGCAGTGGCGGGGCGGCTGTTGGGCATCCCTGTCGCGCTGCACGAGGCGAACCGCGTGCCCGGCCTCGCGATACGCACGTTCGGGCCCTTCGCCGAGCGCGTCTATCTCCCGCCCGGCATCCGTGTCTGGGGCGTGCGTGCGGCGGCGATCCGCTTCGCGGGCCTGCCGGTCCGCCGCGAGATCTTCCGCATTCCGGCCGCGGCCGCGCGCCAGGCGCTCGGCCTAGATCCGAAGCAGAAGGTGCTCGTGATCCTGGGCGGGAGCCAGGGGGCGTCATCGCTCAACGCATGGGCCCGCGGCCGGACCGAGATGCTGGCGTCCGAGGGGATCCAGGTGGTGTGCGTGACCGGGCCCGGGAAGGGCCTGCCTGAGACAAGGGAGTTCCAGCTGCAGACGGGAGAGCAGGTGAAGGCGGTGTTCATGCCGTTCTGCGACCGGGTCGCCGAGCTGCTCTCGGCGGCCGACGTCGTGGTGTCCCGCGCGGGCGCCGGCACGCTTGCCGAGCTGATCCGGTGCGAGGTTCCGTCGATCCTGGTGCCTTATCCACGCGCCGCCTCGGACCACCAGCGCTCAAACGCGGCCTTTTTCGAGCGCCAGGGCGGCGGCGTTGTCGTGGAGGATGGGGACCTCGGACAGCTGCACTCCGAGGTGCTCGACGTGATCTTCAACGACTGGCTGCTGCGCCAGTTCCGCAGCAACCTCAGGAGGATGGACAGGGCCAACTCGCTGGAGCTGATGCTGGCGGACCTGGAAGCCATAGCCAGCCAGGGGACCGAGGCGCACCATAACCCGACGGTGGAGGCAGCCGCATGAGGCCGCCGCCGCTTCCGACCCTCTTTGGCCGGACGGTGCGCCGAATCCACTGCCTCGGCGTCGGCGGGATGGGCGTCGCTCCGCTCGCGATATACCTCGCGCGGTCGGGATGGCGGGTCTCCGGCGAGGACGACGCGCTCTCCGGCGAGGTCTCGCTGCTGCTCGCCGGCGCCGCGGTCGAGGTCGGGCCGCTTCCGGCCGAATGCGACCTGGTGGTCCGGTCGTCGGCAATCCCGGACTCGCACCCCTCGTTTGCCGCTGCGGCCGAGCGCGGCCTTTCGCCCGTCAGGAGGGGCGAACTGCTGGCGGAGGTCCTGCGCGACAAGAAGCTTGTTGCCGTCTGCGGCTCGCACGGGAAGACGACCACCACCGCGATGCTGGTCGTCGCGCTGCGCCGCGGCGGGTTCCCCGCCGGTTATGTGGCCGGCGGGCTCTTCAACGACGCGACCCCGCCGGCCGGCTTGGGATCCAATGAGTGGGTGGTGGCAGAGGTGGACGAGAGCGACGGGACGATAGGCGGGTTCGCGCCCGAGATCACCGTGATCGTGAATCTCGACTGGGACCATCCGGACCACTACGGGAGCCCGGCGGAGCTCGAGGCCGCATTCGCTGCCCTCTGCGCGCGCACGCGGGGCCCGATCCTCGTCAGCGATGCATGCGCCCTCTCGCTGCGGCTCGCCCCTTCGGCCATGACCTTCGGGAGGAGCGGCGGCTTCTCGGGCGCAATTGCCGGGGAGGCGGAGGGGCGGATGACGCTCGCGCTCGGCGGCCGCTTCAAGCCGATGGAGGTCCTTGTCAGGGCGAGGGGCGACTTCAACGCGGCGAACGCGACGGCGGCGCTGGCCGCCGCCCAGCTGATGGGCGTGGAGCCGGCGCGGGAATCCCTTGTGGATTACCCGGGCGTTCGCCGGCGCCAGGGCGTTCTCATGGAGGAGGGCGGGCTGACCGTCATGGAGGACTACGCCCACCATCCGGCCGAGATTCGCGCGCTTCTGTCGAGCCTTCGCCGGCGGGTCCCCCCGCGGGGAAGGTTGATCGTGGTGTTCCAGCCCCACCGGCACAGCCGCACCGCCCAGTTCAAGGCGGAGTTCGCGGCCTCGCTGGCGCTGGCCGACAGCGTCCACCTCCTGGACGTCTATTCGGCCGGGGAGGCCCCGGTCTCGGGCGGCACGGCGGCCGATGTCTACGCAGAGATCAAGAGGGGGGCGCCCCGGCTCCGGGTGAGCTATCTGCCGGGGGACGGGCCGAGCGGCCTTCCCGCGCTCCTTCGCGAGGCGAGGCCGGGCGACCTGGTGGCCTTTGTAGGCGCGGGCGACATCGACAAGAGCGCCAGGATGTGGGTCGAGGCCGCGAGGAGGGAGATGGCCCGCTCGCTCAGGTGGGACCGGTTCGCCGATTCGCTCCGGCCGCTCTTGTCAAAGGCGTCTAAGCTGAAACGGGATGAGCCCCTGGCGGCGAAGACGACCATAAGGGTCGGGGGCGCCGCAACGCTCTACGCCGAGCCCTCGACGGAGGAGGACCTGCGGGTGCTGCTCATCGAGGCCGGGAAGAACGCCGTGCCGGTCTTCATCCTCGGCCGCGGCTCGAACCTGATAGTTCCCGACGAGGGCGTCGAGGGCCTCGTCGTGTCGCTTTCCCATGATTGCTGGGCCGGATTCGAGACCCTTCCGGACGGCAGGGTCCGGGCTGGCGCGGGCCTGAGGCTCAAGAACCTCTGCGGGCTCGCGGCGGCGGCGGGACTCGCGGGCTTCGAGTTTCTCGAGGGGATCCCGGGAAGCGTCGGCGGCGCCCTGAGGATGAACGCGGGCGCCATGGGCGGCTGGATCTTCGACGTCGTGGACGAGGTGCGGCTGATGACCGCGGACGGCACCGTGAGGACGCTCCCGCGGTCCTCGATGAACGTGGACTACCGGCAATGCGCCGAGCTTAGGGACGCGATTGCGCTAAGCGCCGTCCTGCGGCCCGTGTCCAGGAGCGACGCCGGGACCGTGGGAAGGATGATCGAGGATTACCGCCGGAAGCGGCACGAGTCGCAGCCCCGCGAGCCGAGCGCCGGGTGCATCTTCAAGAATCCCCCGGGCGCCTCCGCGGGCCGGTTGATTGAGGAAAGCGGCCTAAAGGGAGCCCGGGTGGGGGGCGCGGAGGTTTCCCGCGTGCATGCGAACTTTGTCGTGAACCGCGGCGACGCGACGAGCGCCGACATCCTCGAGCTCGTGCGCCGGGTGAGGGCCCGCGTCCGCCAAGCCAAGGGCGTTGAGCTCGAGCCCGAGGTTCTCCTTTGCGGCAAGGACTGGAGGGACGTCCTGTGAACGAGCCCGTCATCGCCGTGTTTGCCGGCGGGACCTCCGCGGAGCGCGAAGTCTCCACCGGATCGGGGCGCGCGTGCGCGCTTGCGATGGCCCGGTCATTCACGACGCGGCTTTTCAACATCGGGGCGGACGCGCTTCCGGACGGCTATGACCCGGAGAGGCACGTCGTCTTTTCGACACTTCACGGCACGTTCGGCGAGGACGGCGGCATGCAGCGGCTGCTCGATGCCGCCGGCGGGGCGTACGCGGGCTGCGACGCCGCGTCGAGCGCGCTGACGATGGACAAGGCGCTCACGAAGGAGACCGTGTCGTCGCGCGGCGTGCGGGTGGCCGACGGGATGGCGTTCGACGCCAAGGCCAAGCCGCAGGCGGCCGAGGTCGCGCGGCGCCTGGGGGTCCGCGTGGTCGTCAAGCCAAACAACCAGGGCAGCAGCGTAGGACTGAGCGTGGTCGGGGACATGAAAGGGCTCGAGTCCGCGCTGGGCGCCATCACCCAGGGCCGCTGGATCGTCGAGCGCCGGATCGACGGACGGGAGCTCTCGGTGGGCATTCTGGGAGGCTCGGCGATGGGGATAGTCGAGATCAGGCCCGCCTCGGGCGTGTATGATTACACGAGCAAGTACACGAAGGGCATGACCGAGTACCTCGTGCCGGCGCCGCTTGACGGTCCCCTCAGCGCGCGGATCAGGGCCGCTGCGGAGGCGGCATTTGCCGCGTGCGGGTGCCGGGACTACGCGCGGGTGGACTTCATCCTCAGCGCGCAGGGCGAGCCGTTCATGCTCGAGATCAACACGCTCCCGGGAATGAAGGAGACGAGCCTGCTGCCTATGAGCGCGCGCTGCGTGGGACTGGATTTCGCGGCCCTGGTAAGGGAGATGGTTTCGCCGGCGGTCGGGCGCTTCCGCTCGAGGATAGCCTCGTGCAAGCCATGAGCAAGGATGCCCACGGCCTGCCCGAGACCCGCACCTGGAGGGACATTCCCCAGCAGGTCAGGCCCCGCGCGATGTCGCACGAGGGGCGCCGCCGCCTGGTCATGGGCGCCATACGCGCGGCCATGGGCGCGGTGGCCGTCGGCGCGGTGGCATGGGGCGCGTTTGAGATGGCGGCCGTGCTCCGGGAAAACGCGGCGGCGATGCCTGACACCGCCAAGTCCGACCGGGTCCGCAGCCTTGTCCTCGTCACGGACGGCGTCCTCGACAAGAACTGGCTGGCGCGAACCCTTGCAATTCCCGGCGACGCCACGCTCATGGGGCTCGACCTGATCAAGCTGCGATCCAAGATTCTCGGCGACGCCCAGGTCAGCTTCGCGACGGTCGACAGGAATTTCCCCGACACCCTCACGGTCCGCATCTCCGAGCGGTCGCCCGTCGCCCGCCTGATGGCCAAGTCCGGAGCCGACCCGGCCAGGATGTTGTTGGTCGCGCGGGACGGGGTCGCCTTCGCCGGCACGGGGTTCGATGCGGCCATGGTCGCCTCGCTGCCCTGGCTGGACGGCGTCAGGCTCGTGCGCCGCGGGGCGGCAATCGCCCCCATAGGCGGTATGGCGGCCGTGGCGGACCTTCTGGCCTCCGCGAAGCTCGAGGCGGAGAGCCTCTACCGCACGTGGCAGGTGGTTTCGCTCGCGCGGCTGGCGTCGGACGGCGAGATCGACGTCTACACACGGGGCGGTATGAGGATCGTCTTCGGCGCGAACGAGAACTACCTGAGGCAGATCGCCCGGCTCGACCTGCTGATCGACGTCTCCTCTGACCCGACCCGCCCGCTTCGGGAGGTCAACCTCGCGCTCGGCGCCCAGGTGCCCGTGTCCTACGGGACGGCGGCACCGACCCTTGCCGAGCCGGCGCCCGCCCCGGATATTGCGGCCCCGGCGCGGCCCTCGATCGCTCTTCCAGCGTTTTCCAGCTTCCATATAGACACGCATCGTGAGCTCTAAAACGACCTTCATAGGGGCGGTAGAAATAGGAACGTCAAAGATCGTCGCGCTTGTCGGCGAGTACACCGGCCGGGAGATGGCGATCATCGGGTGCGGGGAATGCACGTCCCGGGGCGTCATCAAGGGCTCGGTCGTCGACTTCCGGGCGGCGACGGAATGCACCCACACCGCGCTCGAGCTCGCGGAGCGCGATGCGAAGGAGCGGATCGGCCACGTTTACCTGGCCCAGACGGGCGGGCACCTGGAGGGGTTCTACAACGAGGCGTCCCTGAACGTTAAGGCGGCGGACAACATGATCGAGAAGGACGACATCCGGACGGTCTGCGAGCTTGCGAAGGCCAAGGACCTCCCGCTCGGCCGCATGGTGGTCCACAACATCCGCCGGCCCTTCCGCGTCGACGGGCGGCTGGTGCCAACCTCGCCCGAGAACCTGGTGGGCCAAAAGCTCGAGGTCGGGTACTGGACGGTCCACGGCCAGGAGCAGCGGCTCGCGGACAACATCCACGTGATACGCGGATTCAACCTTGAGGTGAGCGAGCTCGTGCTCTCCAGCCTGGCCTCCGGGCACATGGTCACGAGCATGGAGGAGAGGCAGAACGGGGTGCTGGCGATCGACATCGGCGCGGGAACGACGGACTTCGTCCTTTACCGGAACGGCGCGCCGCACACGACCGGCGTCGTGGCCGTCGGGGGGGGGCATTTCACGAACGACCTCAGCATCGGGCTCAGGCTCACCGAGGCCCAGGCAGAGAAGCTCAAGCTCCGGTTTGGACGCGCGGTCGTCCAGGCGCGCGACAAGAGCGAGAAGGTGTGGCTCGACGGCAATTTCTCGATCGGCGACCGGCAGTTTCCCCGGCATGCGATCGAGCAGATCACCCAAGCCCGGGCATGGGAGCTCCTGGAAGTGGTGAAGAGGAAGCTCGGGCAGGCGTTTGCGCCCGAGACCTGCGCCGGGGGCGTCGTCCTCACCGGCGGGGCCGCCAAGCTGCCCGCCTTCGCGGTGTGCGCGTCGAAGGTCTTCGGAACCCCGGCCCGGCTCGGCGAGGCCCCGTCGTGGATCAACGAGAACCTCCGCGATCCCGGGTACCACACGGCGCTGGGCATCCTTTACTACGGGGTGAGCGCCCAGGGCGACCGGGTGGCCGCCGCCCGCGCCAAGGGAGGCTTCCTGCGCAACGTCTCCCGCCTCTTTGCATCCACGTGAACAATCCCAACGAACTTCCCCTCGAACACCAGGTGGCTGGCGACCGCAGCGTGGCCATCAAGCTCGTTGGAGTGGGCGGCGCGGGCTCCAACGCCGTGGACCGCCTGAAGATGGAATGCCTTGAGCGGCTTCAGCTTGCCGTCATCAACACCGACCACCAGGCCCTGTCCAGCTCCCCCGTGCAGGACAAGGTCCTCATCGGCATGGGGACGACCCGCGGCCTGGGCGCGGGCGGCGACCCCGAGCTGGGGCGCGAGGCGGCCGAGGCCGACCGCGAGAAGATCGCCAGCGTGGTCAAGGATTGCGACCTGGTCTTCCTGATCGCCGGCATGGGCGGCGGGACGGGCGGGGGCGCGTCGCCCGTCGTGGCCGAAATCGCCACCGAGCAGGGGGCGCTTGTCATAGCGTTCGTGACGCTGCCGTTCAGCTTCGAGGGCGGGCGCCGGCTGAGGCAGGCGGAGGAGGGGCTCGCCGCGCTCCGGCGGGTGTGCGACGCGGTCATCCCCCTGCCCAACGACATCCTTCTCCAGGAGGCCGCCGATGATGAAAGCGTTCTCGATTCATTCTCGCGCGCGGACGAGTGGATCGGAAGGGGGGTCAAGTCCATCTGGTCCATGCTCTCGAAAACCGGGCTGATCAACGTGGACTTCGCGACACTGCGCCAGGCCTTCCAGCAGCGCGGGGCCAAGACCCTCTTCGGCCTCGCGGAGGGCGAGGGGGGGAACGCGGCCGCCGAGGCGATCGCGAGCCTGAAGCTCTGCCCGCTTCTCCACACCCCGGAGTTCTCGCGCAAGGCGGACCGGCTGCTCGTCAACATCACCGGCGGGACGGACCTCACGCTGCCCAAGGTGAACGAGATCATGAACGCGATCGCGGACCAGTTCGGCCGCGACTCCCATATCATCATGGGCGCGGTGATCGACGAGGGGTTGCAGGGCCGCGTCGAGATCACGGTGCTTGGCGCGAGCGACATGGGGACGCGGGGCTCGGTCCCGCGCAGGCCCGTCCCGGCGCGGGCCCGGGGGGCCGCCCCGCGGCCCGAGGAGCCGGCCCCGGTTCAAAAGGCTCCGGCGGCGCAGGCGCCCCAGGAGGCCGCGGCCCCCAAGCCGACCCAGGAGGAGTTCGGTTTCGGCGAGGTGGAGAGCCGCGGCCAGTTCGAGCGCACGGACCGCAACCTTTTCGACGGACAGGACCTGGACGTCCCGACCTACCTGCGAAGGGGAATCAAGATCGCGATTTGATTGCCCGCGGCATTCCGGTAGCTTCTGCGCCATGTTCGTCGATGAATGCGTGATCAAGGTCGCCGCCGGGGACGGCGGACGCGGCTGCATCTCGTTCCGCCGCGAGAAGTACGAGCCGTGGGGAGGGCCCAACGGCGGCGACGGCGGGCGGGGAGGGGATGTCGTCCTCCTTGGCGACCACGACACGAACAACCTGGTCGACTACAAGTTCAAGCCGCACTGGAAGGCGGGTCGGGGCGAGCACGGGCAGGGCAAGGACTGCAACGGCAAGGAGGGGCGTGACGCGATGCTGAGGCTGCCGCTCGGCACGGTCGTTACCGACGAGGAGACCCGCCGGGTCGTCGCCGAGGTGGTCGGTGACGGCCAGCGGATCATCCTGTGCAAGGGGGGCAACGGCGGCTGGGGCAACACCCATTTCAAGAGCTCGACAAACCGCGCCCCAAGGCGGGCCAATGCCGGCCAGGTCGGCGAACAGGGGGTGTTCCGGCTTGTGCTGAAGTCCATTGCCGACGTCGGCCTCGTTGGGTTTCCCAACGCCGGGAAGTCGTCGCTGGTGAACGCCATCACCAAGGCCCGCCCGAAGACGGCCGCTTACCCATTCACCACCCTCCATCCCCATATAGGGGTGATCGAGTTCGCCGACGCGGTCCGGGGCAACCCGCGGCTCCTGCTCGCCGACGTTCCGGGACTCATCGAGGGCGCCAGCGAGAACCGGGGCCTCGGGCACCGGTTCCTCCGCCATGTCGAACGGTGCGCGCTGCTCTTGGTCCTGATCGACATGGCCGGCGCGGACGGCCGCGATCCGAGGCAGGACTACAGCCACCTGCTGCGCGAGCTTGAGCTCTACGATCCTGCGCTGACCGAGAAGCCGAGGCTCGTCGCGGCGAACAAGATGGACCTGCAGCAGGCCGCGGCGAACCTGGCGAAGTTCAAGCGCCGACACAGGGTCGACGTGATCGGGATCTCGTGCCTGGAGGGGACGGGCCTGGAACGCCTCAAGAGGGAGCTTCTCAGGCGGGTCGCCGCGTTCCGGCGGAAGGAAAAGGAGTCGCCAGCCGCCGCCGCATAGGGCAAGCTTCGATCACAGTGGCCACAACGTCAGCAATGTCCCCCGAGAACCGCTCGCTGCTCATGCGGGCGAACCGCCTGCTGGGCACGTCGCTCGTCGAGCACAACCTGGTGAAAGTCGAGGACCTCGAAAAGGCGAACGAGCGCCTGCTCGAGCTCCTTGCGACGAACCAGCCGCGCCAGGCGACGGTGCTCGGCGTCCTCGCATACGAGATCAAGGCGCTGAAGGAAGAGGATGTCCTGCAGCATATTGTGGAAACCGAGGGCCTTGGCCTGGTCGACCTCCGCGCCTACGACCCCCCGGACGAGATCAAGAAGGGGCTGGACTTGGACGCGTGCTGGGCAACCTGGTCTGTCCCGTTCGACCTCGAGGAGGACTTCATGTTCATCGCCTCGGCGTATTACCTGAGCCCGCCTGTCCGCGCCTATTGGGAGAAGCGCTTCGCGGGCCCCCTGCTCTGGTATGGGACGACCCTGGAAGGCATCGGTGAGCAGCTCGACCGCCTGGCCGACTCCACGGGCTACAAGGCGGCCGACCCGACCCTCCACGAGCCTTCGGTGGGCCAGAGCGCCCAGGGATCCCGGCCGCCGATCCCGCCAGTTGCGGCGAAGAAGTCCGCCTGATATATTACGAGCTCACATGCCACTAGGCAAAGTCCAGTCCCAGATCGTCTCAAAGCTCGTGTCGATGGGCCGGCTCACCGCCGACCAGCGCGACCAGATCGCGGCGCGCCCGCAGGACCTGAACGGCGATGCACTGGACCGGCTGCTGCAGGAGGACTACAAGATAACCTCCTTCCAATGCCTTGTCGCGAAGGGCAGGGCGCTCGGCCTGGCCCCGTTCAACGTCGCCCACTACAAGGTCTCGAACTCGACGTTTGAACGGATCCCCCTGGATTTCTGCAAGGAGAACCTGGTGATTCCGGTCGGCCAGGTGGGCGACCTCCTCCTGATCGCCTTCGCTAATCCGTTCGAGGTCACCCTTTCGGCGAAGATCCAGGAAATGACGGGCATGCGCGTCGTCCGGATGCTCGCCCGCGAAAGGGAGATCAAGGACAAGTTCAGCAAGGGGAGCGACGAGTCCGGGGGGTTTGACGACGTCGTCCAGAAGATCGGCGTCGAGTACGGCACGACGGAGACGGAGGCCATCTCGGACACGGACGTCAACGAAGAGTCGGGCCCCATCATCCAGCTTGGCAACCGCATCATCGAGGACGCCTATTTCGGGGGGGCGAGCGACATCCACATAGAGCCGCAGGAGAAGGACGTCATCGTGCGGTACCGAATCGACGGGTTGTGCCAGGAGAAGCTCCGGCTGCCGGTCAAGGTGGGCCCCGCCCTTGTCGCCCGGCTAAAGATCATGTGCAACCTGGACATCTCGGAGCGGCGGCTCCCCCAGGACGGGCGCATCGTCTTCAAGCAGTACACGAAGAAGAACCTCGACCTGGACTTGCGCGTGTCGACGGCCCCGCTGAACCACGGCGAAGGGGTGGTGCTGCGCATACTGGACAAGCAGAAGAGCACGCTGCCGCTGACGGCGCTCGGCTTCACCGAGGCCAACCTGGCGAAGTACCGCGAGTGCATCCGCCAGCCCTACGGGATGATCCTCCACTGCGGGCCGACGGGGTCCGGAAAGTCGATGACGCTCTACTCGGCGCTGAATGAGATCAACAGCCCCGAGCTCGTGATCCGAACCGCCGAGGACCCGATCGAGTACACGCTTGCCGGGATCAACCAGATGCAGATGCACCGGCAGATCGGGCTGACGTTCGCGACGGCGCTCAGGTCGTTCCTGCGCCAGGATCCCGACATCATACTCGTGGGCGAAATCCGCGACGTCGAGACCGCGGAGATCGCGGTCGAGGCTGCGCTCACGGGCCACCTGCTCCTTTCGACCCTCCACACCAACGACGCTCCCTCCGCGATCGCGCGCCTGACGGACATGGACATCGAGCCGTTCATGATCTCCTCGTCGATCCTGTGCATCTGCGCCCAGCGCCTGATGCGGCGCGTGTGCAAGCAGTGCAAGGTCCAGTACGAACCGAAGGGGCGGGAGAAGGAGATCCTGGAGAAGGCGATCGGGTGGAGCGGGACGATCTTCAAGCACAATCCCAGGGGCTGCCCGAAATGCTCCGGAAGCGGCTACCGCGGACGCGTCGGCATCCACGAGCTGATGACAGTGAGCGAGGAGCTTGTCGACGGCATCAACAGGAAGGTCGAGACAGCCGAATTGAAGAAGATCGCGGTGCGCCACGAAATGAAGACCCTGCACCAGGACAGCCTTATCAAGGTGAAGGAAGGGGTCTCCACGATCGAGGAAGCCATAGCCACGGTTCCGCCGGATCTCTGATGATATCCCGCTTGGTCCTGTTGTCGGCGGCGGCGCTCGCCCTCGCGGGCTGCCGCCCGAGGGAGATAACATCCCGGCAGCGCATGGAGGCGGCCAACGTGCTGAGCGAGGCCCAGTTTGCCGCGACGCTGCGCGACTGGAAACGGGCGGAGGGGCTGTATGCCAAGGCGGCGGACCTGTGCCCCGACGCCGGCGACTCCTGGCTGAACCTGGGCATGGTCCGGATGCACCTCGACGACCGGTCCGGAGCGCGGTCCGCCTACAAGTCCGCGCTTTCCGCCTACAGGGCCGATTACGACCGGGATCCGGCGAACACGCAGTACGTGCTCCGCCAGGCCTATGTCCTTGTGATCCTGGGACGCGCCGAAGAGGCGCGGTCGGCCGTGGAGAGGGCGCGCTCGAAGCACCCGGACGACTGGCGCCTGCGCAACTTTTTCGAGAATCGCGGCGTCGACGGGCTTCTCTCGGATCCGGGATTGAAGGAAATCACGCCGTAAGCCGGGGACCGTGCACGGGTACTGGGCACAGTTCCTCAAGGTCGCCGTGGCCCATCTGCTTGCCGCCGCGAGCCCCGGGCCCGATTTCGCGATGGTGGTGCGCCAGAGCCTCGCGCACGGGCGGCGCGCCGCGGTGTGGACCAGCATCGGCATCGGGACCGCAATCCTTCTGCACGTCACCTATTCGCTCCTGGGTATCGGGATACTCCTGGTGAGCTCCCGCGCCGCGTTCACGGCCGTCAAGTTTGCCGGAGCGGGCTACCTCGCCTGGATCGGCCTTAAGGCCCTCTCAAGCCGCCCCCGGAGCAACATGTCCGCGGCGCCCAAGGGAGCGGAGGCGGAGCTGCTCCGACCCTCGGAGCCCACGCCGCGCGAGGCATGGACTACCGGCTTCCTGACGAACGCCCTGAACCCGAAGGTCACGCTGTTCTTCGTCGCCATTTTCGCGACCGTGATCGACCCGGCGACCCCCAAGGTCATCCAGGCGGCCTACGGGGCCTGGATGTCGGTCGCCACGATGGCCTGGTTCTCATTGGTGTCGGTGTTCTTCACGCGGGAGCAGGTGAGGCGCGCCTTTCTGAGGGGGGGCCACTGGATCGACTGGGCCATGGGCGTCGTGCTCATAGGCCTGGCCACCGCGCTCGCGCTCGCGTCCGCGCGCTGACCGGAGCGCGGTCCGGGCCGGCCGTGGAGCTAGGCGTAGACGCCGCCGCCGAGAAGCCGGGCGCCGTCGTAGATCGCCAGCACCTGCCCCGCTGCCAGCGCGCGCTGCGGGCTCTCGAAACGCACCAGCGCCGCTCCGGCGCCCTGGGGGACGAAGTGGATCGGAATGCGCGGATCGCGGTAGCGGACGCGTCCCTCGAGGGCGCGCGCCTCCGAGACCGCCCCTCCCGTCCAGCTGAGGGAGTGGACGCGCACCTGGGACTGGAAAAGGCCGGGGGAGTCGGGATGGTCGAATCCCACGAGCAGGGCGTTGTCGGCCAGGCGCTTTCCGACGACGACATAGCGCTCGTGATCGGTGTTGGACGGCACTCCGATGCCCCTGCGCTGGCCGAGCGTGTAATAGTGCAGGCCGCGGTGGCGGCCGACCTCGCGTCCGTCCGAGGCGCGGACGATGGGGCCCGGCTTCTCCTGGACGTAGGCCCGCAGGAAGTCCCCCATGCGCACCTCGCCGATGAAGCAGATGCCCTGGCTGTCCTTCTTGTCGGCGGTCGCGAGGCCCGCCTCCCTTGCGATCCGCCGAAGCTCGGGCTTCTCGAGATCGCCAACGGGGAAGCGCGCGTCGCGGAGCTGCTCCTGCCCCAGGAGCGAGAGGAAATACGTCTGGTCCTTGTTGCTGTCCGCGCCCTCGAGCACCTCGACCGATCCTGACGCGCCGGCGCGTCGGCGCGCGTAGTGGCCCGTGGCCACGGCCGAAAACCCGTTCTCGAGCGCCCACGTCCGGAACGCGCCGAACTTGATCTCGCGGTTGCACATGATGTCGGGATTTGGGGTCAGGCCGCGCTCATACCCGTCGAGGAGGTACTGGACGACCTTCTCCCGGTAGTCCCGCATGAGATTCACGACCTGGAAGCCGACCCCGATCTGCGCGGCGACGCGGCGCGCGTCCTCGATGTCCTCCATCCAGGGGCAGTGGCCCACCGCCCCGTCCTCGTTGATCCAGTTCTTCATGTAGGCCCCGGCCACGTCGAAGCCCTGCCTCTTGAGAAGGAGGGCGGCCACCGAGCTGTCGACGCCGCCGGACATGGCGACAAGGATTCGTTCACGTGCTGGCACGGCAGCCCAACGACGGGCTTCCTCGCGGCCCCTGTCAACCCAACGTCAGACGGCTGGAGATTCGCTTGGTGCGTGCTCCATCCTCGGCATGAGGGCGTCCTCGTGCGCGCCGGCCTCTGGTGCGCCCTGCCCGGGCGATAACTCGTCGTCCTCGACCGGGTACTCGCGCAGGAAGTTCGAGTACTCCAGCAGCTCGTAGCGGCCGTCCCAGCGCTCGACGACCGCCGTCAGCGACTCGATCCAGTCGCCTGAGTTGAGGTAATGGATCTCGCCGAGCATCTTGTCCGCGGGGGTGTGGATGTGGCCGCACATGACGCCGGTGCATCCGCGGGAGTGGGCGAGCTCGGCGATGTGCTCCTCGAAGTTCGAGACATGGCTGACCGCGGACTTCACGCGCGCCTTGATCGCCCTGCTCAGGGACCAGTACTCCAGGCCGCGCCAGGAGCGCCAGACATTGTAGGCGCGGTTGATCCCGAGGAGCGTGCGGTATCCCCAGTCGCCCAGGTGCGCGAGAAACACGAAGTTCTTGGTGACCGTGTCGAAAACGTCCCCGTGGAGCACGAGATAGCGTCCCTTGACGCCCTCGTGCACGTACTCGTCGACGATCAGCAGGTTCTCGAATTCGAGAGGAAGGAACTTCGAAAGGATGTCGTCGTGGTTGCCCCGGAGGTAAACGATCTGCGTGTCGCGCTTCTCAAGCATCTTCAGCACGATCCGGATGAAGTGGGTGTGCGCCTTCGTCCACTGGCCGCTTCGCTTGAGCTGCCAGCCGTCGATGATGTCGCCGTTCAGGATAAGCTTCGCGCAGCGGACGTGCCGCAGGAAATGGTTAACCTCGGCGACCTTGGAATCGACGGTCCCCAGGTGGATGTCGGATATGATTACGGTCCTTACGCGAAGTCTCTTCACGGGAACTGGAGGGCGAAACCCATTGCGGCGTGGTCTTCGGCAGGCGCGATAGCCGCGCAGTCGGCCGGGACGATCAACCTGAGGCTGCGGGGCCGGACAAGGACCTCGACACAGGCGCTCGCCATGTGGGTCTCACCGTCCGTGTGGATAATGCCGGCGGAGGGCCGCTCGATCAGGAAGCGCGAGCCCCGCATCCGGCGGACCCTCGGGCTGCGGTCGATGGACCCCATGAAGAGCTGTGCGCCCAGCAGGGCGGCCCCGGCGAGGCCGACCGGGCGCACCGCGACCAGATCGAGCACTCCGTCGTCGACGCGGGCATGGGGGGCAATCTTGGCTTGGTTGCCGTATTGGTCGGAATTGGCCACGGCGACCAGCAGCGCGTCGACCACCTCGTGGTGCCCGCCGACTGAAACGCGGCAGCGTTCCGTCCTGCGGCCAAGGAATGCGGCGAGGACCGTCCGGGTGTAGGCGGGAAGGCCCCGGCGCCGCAGGCCGTTGAACCGCCGGCTGACGTCGGCGTCCAAGCCGAGCCCCATCACGTTGACGAACGGGAGGCCGTTCGCCGTTCCAGTGTCCAGCTCCGCGATTCGCCCCGCGGTTCCCGTTGCGAGCTCGAGCGCCTCTGCCAGGGATCTCGGCAGCCCAAGGTGCAGGGCAAGGCCGTTGCCGGATCCGCAGGGTACCAGGCCGAGCGCAGCAGGGGTGTGGATCAGCGCCTGGGCCACCTCGTTGACCGTGCCGTCGCCGCCCACGGCGACAATCCGCAGGCATCCCGCGGCGGCGGCGTCCCTGGCGATCTCGGTAGCGTGCCCCGGGCCCTCCGTCGTGACCATGTCCGCGTCGAGGGCCCTCTGCGAAAGGAGGTCCTTAAGCAGGCCGATGATTGCGGCGATGCGCCGGGGCCTTCCCGAACGAGGGTTGATGACAAAGCGCAGTTTCATCTCGCTGCCGCGGAAAGCCCCGCGAACGGCTCGCCGACGCCGCGGCCCGCATGCGCGAGGACCCGGGCGACTATGGCCCTGGCCGCGTCCGGCCGGTACAGCCCCTCAAGGGCGGAGCGCCAACCCTCCCACGCCCTGGCCCTGTCGGAGAACGCCGCCCGGAGCACCGCGACAACGGACTCCGGGGTGGCCGCCAGGGCCCCGGCGCGGTGGCGCAGGAGCAGCTCGCAGTTGCCCTCCTCCTGGCCGGGCACCACCTGGTTCACGATCATTGGGCAGCGCGCGGCGATTGCCTCCTGCGTGGTCGCGCCGCCGGCCTTGCTGATGACCACGTGGTGGGTCATGAGCAGGCGCGGAATCTGGTCGGTCCACCCCAGGATCTCGGCCTGCCGGCGCCTCCTGCGCGCCGCAACTGAGAGCGCGCGGCGCAGCGACTCCTCGCGGCCGACCGTGCATGTGACCTCCCAGTCCTCCTCGGCGAGAAGCAGCCGCGCGGTCGCCTTGGCATTCTGCGTTCCCGAGTTGACGATGTAGAGCACCCTCGGCGCAGCGCCGTCCGAGAGCCGTGGACGGGACACGATTCCCTCGTTCTTCCTGAAGAAGGGATTGACGGGAAAGCCGGTGACGTGGAGGCGGGAGGCGTCGACGCCCGCCGCGCGCATGACCTCGGCGGAATCCTCGTTCGGCAGGAACCAGCCGTCGCATCCCGGGCGCCACCAGATCGAGTTTATGCTGATCGAGTCGGTGACAACGTTGAAGTGGGGCGCGCGGAGGCGGCCGTCGCGAGAGAGCCCCTGCAGGAGCGCTGCATAGGCCGGGAACGTGCTGCAGATCGCTGCCGGGCGCTCGCGCTCGATGACGGCCGCGAGCATCCTCGACTGGGCGCCCAGCATCCTCACCCCGCGCGTCATGAATGAGGGCCGGTCCATCCAGGCATAGACATGCTTCCAAAGCCGCGGCGTGCCGTTGATGGCGGCGAGATACGCCCTTCGGACGAACGAGTTGAGCCTCGGGCAGGACAGAGCGAAGATATCGACGACCAGCGCAGTGTTGGCGGCGTCCTCGTTGAAAGCGGTCGCCAGGGCCCGGGCCGCCGCATTGTGGCCCTCCCCATATCCGGCGGTCATTATGAGGATGCGCGGCTCCATCGTCATGCGAGCACGGGCGCAGGCCCGGCCGGCGTGCGCTCAACGCGCGCCGCGCTCTCGAGGTCGCTTTCAAACCGGGCGATGACCCTGTCCCACGACTGCTCTTCGACAGCGGCCCGGCCGGCTGCGCGAAGCCTGTTCCTGAGCGCCGAGTCCGTCGCGAGCCTGACGCCGGCCTCCATGAGCAAATCGGGCCTGTCGCAGGGGCAGGTGAGCCCTGTTTCTCCGTTCTTTATGAATAACCGGGCCGCGGCGTAGTCGAACCCGGCGGCAGCAAGGCCGCTCGACATGGCCTCGGTGAGAACGTTGCCGAATGTCTCGGTCAGGCTCGCGTGGACGTAGATGTCGGCGGATGCGTAATGGCGGCCGATTTCGTCCCGCGAGAAGAAGCCTGCGAAGATGCAGCCGGGGTGGTCGCGCATCAGCGCGGGCTTCAGCGGGCCCTCGCCGGCCAGCACAAAGCGGCACGCGGGGTTGGCCTTCTTCATCTCGGCGTAGACCCGGAAGAGCAGGGGATAGTTCTTCTCCGCCGCCATCCTCCCCACGTGGATTACAACGGGATCCGCGGGCGCTGCGCCCCATTCGTTTCGGAGCGCATGCGAACGCCGCTCGGGCCGGAATTGCCGGGTGTCGACTCCCCGCGACATTACCGAGAGGTTCCTGAAGCCGAGGTCCGACAACTCGGCGCACAGCTCGGTGGTGGGGGCAAATGTCCTTTGAGTCAGGTTGTGCACGTGGCGCAGCCAGGCGAGCGCCGCGCGCCGGAATAGAGAGATGCCGTAATGGGTCGCATAGGCGTGAAAATTCGTGTGGAAGCTCGACGTGACCGGAATGGCCAGCGACTGCGCGGCCCTGACCGCGGAGAGCCCGAGGGGCCCCTCGGTCGCGACGTGGACGAGGTCCGGGCGATCCTCGGACCAAAGCCGTCTAAGCTTGCGCCGGGCGGGAAGCCCCATCCGGAGCAGGGGATACCCGGGAATAGGGACACCTGCCATAGGGATTTGCCGGTATTCTCGCGGGCCTTCTTGAACCCGGAGGTCAGGGCGCCTGGGCCTGTAAACCGCAACCGAATGTCCGCGGCGCGCAAGCTCGCTGGCGATGATGCCGAACGTCATGGCCACCCCGTTGATCTCCGGGGGGAATGTCTCGGTAACAAGCGCGAGTTTCACTGGAAGCGTGGGTTACGCATTCCAATGTGCATGCCGCGCGTGCCAAACGTGTGTCGGACCTGTTACGATTTGGCCAAGTCGGAACCAGGCGGCTGGTTCAGGATGGTCACGCAACTATAAAGAACGCGCCCCCCTGAATACGCCGTCGACCCGGTCACAAAGATCGTGTGCCCCGCGGCATCAAACGGCGAGCCGGCGGCGAGCCGCTGCGCGACGCCGGACTCCTTTTCCATCGACGCGACCCATTCGGCATCCGAGGCGAGCACAAACGCACCGTTGGGCGGGGCCACGAGGACAGAAAAGGCGGTCGCACGGCCCCCGGGAAGTCCAATCGCCGGTGCAGCGGGCGTGGGGGGGGCCGCAGCCTCGACCGCCTGGGCATGCCTCACCTCGAGCTTGATCATCCGCGCAACGGCCTCCGGGCCGGCGTCTCCCAGGACCGAGCTCACCCAGTCAAGCAGGAGGTTGCGGACGGCGTTCAGGTCTGCGGCCCGCGCGATCGGCTCGATGCCGCCGCTCTTGCGGATGGCTTTGACCAGGCTGGAGACTTCCTTGAGGTATACGTTCTTCTGCGCCCCAGGGATGTAGTACATCACGACGAGGTGAACCGGGGCTCCGTCGGAGGCGTCCCAGGCGACCCCTTGCGAGGACCACCCGATGGCGCAGAACAGCTCGCCCTCCTCGCGCTGTCCGCGGACGTGCGGCACCGCCACGCCGAGCCCGATGCCGGTGTTGCACTCCTTCTCCCGGCGAGTGACTTCGTCGCCGGCGTCCAGGCCGGCCTCGATCTTCGGATTGGCGTCGAGGATCCGGGCAAGAAAACCGAGGACGCGTTCCTTGGAGGCCCCCTCCGGCAGTTCAAACAGGCGCCCGTCCTGGAGTGCGGTCAATATGCTGCGCATGGGTCAATCGGGTCAGTCCACTCCGAATCGTTTGTAAAACCACGTTTTCACGGTGTGGGTGAGCACGCAATAGGTTAGTGCAAAGAGTAAGAGCCAAAGGAAGAAAACCCACGGCAGCGGAACCAGACCGAGGTAGTGTGCGATCGGCGCCGGCGAAAACGGCAACCAGATCCCGACGGCTATCACGGAAAGTGTCGTCAGAAGCATTGTCGGGCTGGCCCGGCTCTGGATGAACGGAATGCGCCTCGTGCGGATGATGTGCACAATGAGGGTCTGGGTGACGATCGACTCGACGAACCAGGCGCTGTGGAAGAGCTGCTCAAGATGAGACTTCGTGGCCTCCGGTGTCCCTGAGTGCCCGTAGGCGATGCAGCCGAACACATACAGCATCAGAAACCAGGTCGCGTAATCGAAGACCGAGCTGACGGGGCCGATGAACACCATGAAATTCTGAATGCTGCGGATGTTCCAGCGGCGCGGCCTGTCGAGATACTCCTGATCCACGTTGTCGAGCGGAATGCCTACCTGGGAAAAATCGTAGAGGAAATTGTTGAGCAGTAGCTGGAGGGGGGTCATCGCCAGGAGGCCGGCTGGAAGAACGAAACCGAACCCAATGTAACTGAACATGTTGCCAAAATTCGAACTGGCCCCCATCTTGATGTACTTGATGATGTTACCAAAGACCTTTCGGCCTTCCAAGATGCCGTCCTCGAGAACGAGAAGGCTCTTCTCTAGAAGGATCAGGTCGGCCGACTCCTTCGCCACGTCAACCGCTGTGTCCACCGAGATCCCGACGTCTGCGGCCTTCATCGCCAGCACGTCGTTGATGCCGTCTCCCATGAAGCCGACTACGTGGCCCTGTCCGCGCAGGGTCTTGATCACTCTCTCCTTTTGATCGGGCGTCAGCCGGGCGAGCACATTGGCCTCGGCGATCTCCCGGCCAAAGGCGGCCTCGTCGAGCGCGGCCAGCTGCGGGCCGGTGACCATCTTCGTGATCGGCATCGCCACGTCGCTGCAGACCTTCCGGGTAACCAGCTCGTTGTCGCCGGTCAGGATCTTGACGGCGACGCCGGAGCGGCCGAGGGCCTCGATCGCGCGGGCGGAGGTGTCCTTGGGCGGATCAAAGAATGCGATATAGCCCAGAAGGATGAGGTCCGACTCGTCGCCGACCGAGAACACGGACTTGGACCGGTCGAATTCGCGGTACGCGATCGCAAGGACCCGGTAACCCTGGGCGCTAAGCGAGCGGTATTCGTCCAGCAGATCGTCGCGGATAAGCTGGATGAGGGGGTTGATGTCCTCGTCGACCTGATAGTTGACGCAGGCCCCGATCACCTCCTCGACCGCGCCCTTGCAAATGAGCACGTGGCGGTCCTCGTAATCGATCACCACCGACATGCGCCGTCGCTTGAAGTCGAAGGGGATCTCATCGACCTTCCGGCAGTTGCGCTCCACGTCGAGGTCGGTGTGGGCGAGGATCGCCCGATCAAGCAGGTTGCGGAGCCCGGTCTGATAGAAGCTGTTCATGTACGCGTAGCGCAGCACGTCCTCGCTGACACGGTTGGTCACGTCCACATAGCGCTCCAACACAACGTGGTCCTGGGTCAGCGTTCCGGTCTTGTCGGTGCACAGCACGTCCATTGCGCCGAAGTTCTGGATGGCGTTAAGGTGCTTAACGATGACCTTCTTGCGGGACATCATGAGCGCGCCCTTCGAAAGGCAGACGGTCATGATCATTGGCAGCATCTCCGGGGTGAGGCCCACAGCGCAGGACAGGGCGGCTAACAACGCCTCGACCCAGTCATGGTCCCGCAGACCGATGATCAGGAATACGGTCGAGACCATGACGATCATGAACCGGATCATCAGCCACGTGAAGCTGAGCACGCCGCTGTCGAAGCTCGTCGGATCGCGCTTGGACAGCAGTTTCTCGGCCAGTGAGCCGAAGTAGGTCTTGCTGCCCGTGACCAGCACGACGGCGCGGGCCGACCCGCTCAGCACATTGCTGCCCATGAAGCAGGCGTTGGTGAAATCAAAAAGAGCGCGGCCCGCCGGCTGGTTTGGGTCGGCGCTCTTCTCGACCGGCATGGATTCGCCGGTCAGGGCCGACTGGCTGACGAAGAAATCCTTCGCCGCGAGAACGCGCAGATCCGCCGGAATCAGGCTGCCGGCAGCCAGCACCACGATGTCGCCCGGAACAATATCCTCGAGAAGGACGTCGACCTCCTTGCCGTCGCGCAGCGCGTTGACGGTCGTCTTCACCATCTTCTGCAGCTTCTCGACCGCCCGCGAGGAACGCGACTCCTGGAAGTAGGAAAGGAAGACGCTGAGGAATACCATTCCTCCGACTATGCCGGCCGTGACCCGGTCGCCCGTCAGGTAGAACACGGCCGTGATGACCAGCAGCTGGATCACCAGCGGATTGCGGCAGCGGTCCAGCAGGTCGAAAATGATTGAGCGGTGGCGCCCCGCGGCCACCGCATTGGGTCCGACGTCACCGAGCTTGTCCGCGGCCTGCTCTGACGTGAGACCACCCACCGAGGCGCCGAGCTTGGCGAAAAGCTCAGCCTCGGGCGCGGTGTAGAGGGCCGTGTCGACCGAGGCGTGTTGCTCGGCCGCCGACTTGGCTTTTGTAGCCATCCAACATTGAGGAGCCGTATCACCCGGGGGGAGCAAGCCGGAATGTGGTGGCCCAATGAAATTTTTCGTGACGCGGCCGCAGCGATTTGCTTTGCGGACGATCGGGCCCCTGCTCAACGCCTGCCCTGTGAAGCCCGAAAAAGTGCGGGCGGACACCCCGGTCCGGCGTTGCCATAGGGGAAGGATCGGCGCGACCGGACATGGACCCGGTGGAAGGCGCCCATGGCGAGTTTGTCATGCTGAATCCCGGCGGCGTCCCGCAGTCGCGGCGGACGCAGAAAGGGCGTTGCATGGGAATCCAGGGGAAAACTTGCTCGCGGGCAGCGGGCGCGTCTCAGAACCCCTTTTTCAGCATTATTTCACGAATTCAAATTACTGTTGCGCCACGGGGTGGCCGCTCTCTACTTTTTGACCCCTTAGGCCAATGCAAACCCACGGTCCGAAACGGGTCTACACGCCACATTCGCTGGAATATTGGTTCGACATGCTTGCGGACGATTGGTCGGAAACGTTCACGGCGAGCCAGTTAGATGAGGGCCGGCGGATCTACCGAAACGGCGAGGTCAGGGAGCTGGAGCTAACGGACCGGGACGCCATCATCCATCGGCGGATAGAGAAAAAGGACGAGTACGCCGTGATCGAATGGAACGCCGGGAGCCTTGCGGTGCGGTCGTCGACGACGGACCGGGAGATGGCCCATGCGCTTGCAGTGGCCGGATTGCACGAGATCGAGGAGCTTGTGGCCGACGAGATCTCGCCCCTGCCGGCCGAGGTCGGCTCCAATGGCGGAGCCGCCCCCAACGGAGAGTCTGCCGAAGGCAATGGCAAGGGGGAGGCGGCGGATGTCGGCGTGCGCAGTGCGCCCGTGCCGCGCCTCAACGGGCCGTCGCGCCCGCTCATGCTCGTCTTCAAGATCAGGTCCACGGGGCTCGCTTTCCAGGCCTTCTGGATCGAGCCCGACAAGAAGACCCGGCAACCCGCGCTCGGGCCCGACGCCCACTCGAGCAACAACGGCAACGGCCATGTGTCGTCTGGCGAGCGCGCGAAGCTGATCGGCCTGGCTGCCTACGCGCGAAAGGCGCACTTCCAGTACAGCCAGGACACGGGCGTGTACCTGATGGAATCCCTGGTCGAGATACCGAATTTCCTCAAGGTGACGCTGCCGCTCTGGAAGCGACTGTTCTCGATCGAGCTCGACGACAAGACGGCCAACCTGCTCAAGGGGACCCGGAGCATCGAGATCGAGGCCGTGGCCGAGCGGGCCTCCAGCGACGCCGGGCTCAACCTGCGCTGGATCTTCCGGGCGGGGGAGCGGATGCTGACGGATGGGGAGGTTTCGGCGCTCCTCAAGCGCGGGGGCCAGCCCGTCATCCTCCCCAATCTGGGGATTGTCGCACTTTCGACGGAGAAATGGGAATCGTACACCTCCTGGCGCAAGAACATCGAGGAGACGCAGCAGGGAGGAACGGCCCAGTTTCAGTACCTGGTGTTCTCCCTTTTCAATGACGCCCGCCTCAAGCTCACTCTGTCTCCCGAGATGGAGGCCTGGCGCCAGAAGGTGCTGGCATTGCCGGACTCCCCCCCCGAGCTGACCCAGGTGCTCCGCCCGTACCAGCGGCGCGGCGTCGAATGGATGCACCACCTTTGCGAGGTGGACTGCCACGGGCTCCTCGCCGACGAGATGGGGCTAGGCAAGACGCTCCAGGTGCTGTCACTGCTGGCGGCTAGGCCGCTGCAGGACCGCCCCAGCTTGGTCGTCTGCCCGGCTAGCGTTGTCCCGGTGTGGCGCGAGGAGATGGCGAAGTTCTTCCCGGGGATGACCGCCGACATCCTAAAGACAGGCAACGACTTCACGTCCCGGAAGGATCCGGTGATCTGGCTGTGCAGCTACACCCAGCTGAGGAAGCACCGCATGCTGCTCGACAACATCGAGTTCGGTTATGCGGTCCTCGACGAGGGCCAGTTCATCAAGAACCCGGACGCGAAGGTGACCCAGACGTGCTTCGCGGTTCGCGCGCGCCACAGGATGGTGCTGACCGGCACTCCGCTCGAGAACCGGCAGCTCGACCTGTGGAGCATCTTCCGGTTCCTGCTTCCCGGGCTCCTCGGCTCGCGCTCGTCGTTCGAGGCCGCGCTGAGCGCCGACCGCGAGGGCACGCTTGCCAGGCTAAGGGCGCAGCTGGCGCCGTTCATCCTGCGCAGGACCAAGAGCGAGGTCGCTCAGGAGCTGCCCCCGAAGGTCGAGATGGACCTCATCTGCCCGCTCACGGACGTGCAGCGCGCCGAGTACGCGCGGATCTGCTCCGAGGGGCTCGAGCGGCTCGGCGACGACGTGGGTGCCGCGATGAGGGAGAAGTCGTTCGGTTTCCTGGCCCTCCTGACAAGGCTTCGCCAGACGTGCTGCGATCCCGACATGCTGCCCTGGCTCAAGGCGCCGCTGTCGGATTCGGGAAAGATCAACCTGCTCATGGAGAAACTGGCGGAGACCGTGGGCAGCGGGCACAAGGTCGTCATTTTCTCCCAATTCGTGATGCTGCTGGACCGGGTTCGGGCCGCGCTTATCCAGAACTTTCCGGACCTGCCGCGGTTCGAACTTACGGGGATGACGCTTGACAGGCAAAAGCCCGTGCAGGCCTTCCAGGGCGCGCCCGGGGCCGCGGCCATGCTTGTCTCGCTCAAGGCTGCGGGCACGGGCATCACTCTGCATGCGGCCGACTACGTCTTCCTCCTCGACCCCTGGTGGAACCCGGCGGTGGAGGCGCAGGCGGTGGACCGCGTTCACCGGATCGGCCAGACCAACACCGTGTTCGTTTACCGGATGGTGACGGCTGGAACCATCGAAGAGCGGATCCAGGCCCTCAAGGACTCCAAGAGGGACCTGTTTGACCGGCTTGTCGGCGGGCTTGGCGGGGACTTTGACCTGAGCCAGCACTTCTCGTCGATGAAGAGCCTCGTGCAGCTCACCGCCGCGGCCGAGCAGGAGCAGCAGGAAACGGCGGTCTGACGGACTGCGCCCGGACCCGGCCCGCGGCTTTCGCGAGGCGCCGCTCCTCCCTTTTCATCACCGAGAAAAGGACGCAGGGCAGGGCGAGCATGCCGGCCGCCCGGATCGCGCCGGGCAGGGGCATGTAACGGACGGCGGAGGCGGCCAGGGCGATCCCGGCCACGATGAGGGCCGCGCGGAATAGCGCGGCGCGGATGAACGGGCCGGTCACGCCTCGGTCCTGGCGGCTCGCGGCGCCCGGCGCGCCGGCTTTCGCCCCAGCTGCTCCGGCGCGGGCTCCGCAGCCGAAGGCATGGGCGGATCGGGGACCGGATCGTCGCCGGGGCGCTTGATCCTCAGGAACTGGACGTTGTCGGCGACAATCTTCATGCGGGACCGCTTTGCGCCCGTCTGCCGGTCCCGCCACTGGTCGAGGTCCATCCGGCCCTCCACGAGGACCATCGATCCGAGGGTGAGGAAATGGGCGCATGCCTCGCCGGACGGCCCCCACACCTCGATGTCGTTGACGAAGGTTGTCCGGGTCTTCTTCTCCCCGCTCTCGTCCCTTGAGTCTCGGTTGATGGCGACATTGAGGAGACAGAGGGCCTGCTTTCCCCCCGTGGGCTGGAGGCGCAGCTCGGGCGCCTTCGTCAGATTTCCGATGAACGAGCATCGATTGAGATAGGGCATGGCGGGCATCCTTCTGCGGACATAATTGGACAAGTCAAACTTAATAACATAACAGTTCAATCTCCCGGCCCCTTTGCGCCCGGCTTTTCCGCGGGAGCCTTCGCCGGCGCCGGAGCGCGCTCGGACTCGAGTTCGCGCACGCGCTCCTGCGAGGACGCGAGAAGCTCCGCGAGCTTCCTGCCCTGCGCCTCGAGTTCCAGCGCCCGCTCGGAAAGCTCGCGGCTGCGCTGCATGACGGTGTCGAGGGCGTTGTCCATCCTGGCGGAGCTTTCGCGATTGGACGCGACCTCCGCGGCGAGCTCCTGGGGCAGTAGGCCGGGCTGGTAGGCAAGCTCGCCCCGGGCGATCTCGCCCATCACGACCCGCATCGACGTGGGCCCCGGCTCGAGCGCCTGCGGGTCGGTCTCCCGGACGAGTGCTAGGTGGCCGTCGACGAGCAGCAGTCTGTACGTTGCCGGAAGCGTGATCCTGTCGGGCATCCGGATGGGCTCGCGATCCGCGGCGTTTCTTCCAGCCGGGGCGGCCTCGGCAAGGACCGCCGGGTCGGCGGCCGGGACGGGTGCTCCCACGTGCGCCGCACCGGGTTCGCGCTGGGGGCGGTTCGGCGTCGCGCACGCGCAAAGGAGAAGCAGCCCGGCGGCAATCGCGAGGGACGCCTTCATGGCGAGGCCGGCCTCCCGGGGAGCCTAAGCCCGACGGCTGCCGCGCGCGGATCGATCGTCTGCTCGACGAAAAGGTAGAAGGGCTTGCCGGCGGGGATGCGGACGTAGACACCGCGCTTCGATATCTCGTCCCGTATTCGGCCCGCCAGCTGGTTCATGTATTCCACCGCGCCCGCGCCGAGCGAGCCCGTCAGCGCATTTCCTAGCGTCGGGGCCGCCTGGGTCGCTCCCAGGGCGCCTGGCAAGCCGGGCGCGGGCTCCTGGCGCTCGGCGATCGCGGCGAATCCCTGGGCCATGCCGCCGGCGGCGGCCGCGGCGAACAGCCTGATCTCCCTCTTGTCCAGGGTCGAGAGCGTGTAGCCCACGAGGCCGTCGGCGCCATCGTCGAGGCCCCAGGAGCGGACGCTGCCCCTGGCGGAAACGACGAGCTCCCGGCGGTCGACCGCCCGTGCCTTCAGGATGAGCTCCCGCCCGTTTGCCCCCTCGGGCCCGGCCGGGAGGACGAGGGTCCATTCGCCGCTGTCGACAAGGCGGCCCACGCCGGCGGCGTCGATGATCGGCTCGGGGCGGGCATAGCTGAACGCCTCGGTCCCCGCAGGGATTATCACCTCGCCGTTCCAGTCGAGGTCCTCCGTCACCAGGGCCACAATGGGCTCGGACCGCGCCGTGATGCTGTCGAGGGTGTCGACAAGCTGGCACTTCACCAGTCGGCCGAATGGGGCGAATTCGTCAACGAGCGGCGGCGGGCGGCCCTTTGCGGCAGCGCTTCCCGGCGGGACGGGGGAGGCTGCCGCGACGGCGGGCCCGGAATCGGGAGGCATCCGGAAGATCTCCGGCAGCGTCTTCTTCTCGTCCCTGCGCCTGCTGGCCGGGCTTCCTGGAGGCTGGGAGGGCGTCGGGTCGTCCCTTGAGGGCGCGGCCTCGGCGATGTCTTGAACCGGCCTGGGCCGGACGACCTCGCGGCGGTAACCGCCCGAGACGGAAGGCGCCTCGCGTTCCGCCTCCGCCTGGCTCAGGGATTCGGGTTTCAATCTCGTGGGCATCCGTGGGGGTGCCTGAACGGTAGCGGCCGGGCCGAGCCTGGCTCGGTCTTTCCAGGCCCAGCCCGCAGCCAAGACGGCGATTGCGCCGACCAGCAGCACGCGGACCCTGAGGGTGACCCCGGGCCAGCGCGGGGGATTGCCGGCCGTGGCGTTCATCGCGGGCCGAATCCCTCAAGGGGCAGGCGCCTCACCGGGCGCGGATTGACGGATCCGCTCAGGACGACGCTGACTTCAAAGTCATTGCCGGGAAGCAGCCTCGTAGCCTCGCCGTCCGGACCGCGGGCCAGCACGAGAAACGCCGTCCCGGCGCCACCTGGCTCGAGTTCGTTTGCAAAATCAGCCGTCCGGATGGGATAGATCCTGTCGCCCGCACGGACCGCCCAGCTGCCGGGGTCGAACAGGAGGCGGCGCGCGGTCTGGTTCGCGACGCTGGCGCAAAGGCCCAGCGCGCCGGTCGTCGAATCCAGGACGGCGAGGCGGGTTAGGATCGTGAATTCCCCGAAGCTTCGCCGCGGGCCGTCGAAGCTTGCGAACTCTAGCGAGGGATTCGCCTCCGCGATGTCGCGCGCCCCGGCAGCGGTGGTGTTGAGCATGAGCCGCATGGTCCTCAGGAGCCCGATCTCCGACTCGGGGCTTGGCTCGCGAAGCTTCGTCCTCGGGGGCCGCACGGAGAGGGCAACGGCCGGGCGCGCCTCGGCACGGGGCGTTTCGTGGGCAAACACCACCTTGCGCCAGGCTAGGCCGGCCGGCGCCGGGATGAATTCGATGGGGACGCCGCGCGTGGCTCCGGCCTCCTGGGCGAGCACCACGTGAAGCACGCGGTGGGCCTCCGCCGTCACCGGAGTGATGAACATGCGCGGGCTTCCCCGCGTCGCCTGGATGACGAAATCGCCCGCGAACTTCTCGGGGTCCGGGGTGAATCCGCGGCCGGCCCAGTCCTCGACCGGCCAGGGGAAATCCAGCTCGGCCGTGTTGCCGGGCTCCGTGGGCAACGCGATCGGGCGCCGTTCGTCGGCCTCTTCGGGCAACTCGATCCTCACGATGCTCGGTGGAGGCGAGGATTCGGGCGCGGGCCCCGCGGCGAACGCGCACCGCACGCCGGCCGCGACCGGGAGGAGGACGAGAAGGCCCCTGCGATTCACGGAGCCTCCGCCTCCTTCGGCCACCGCACCACGGCCCTGTGGCGCACGACGACGAAGGGGTATCGCCCCTGCTGCAACGCCTCCTCCTGCGGAGCCAGCTCCACGATCAGGTGGAATTCGCCCGCGGGCGGCTGGTAGGGGAGGCCCTCGACGGCGCCGGAGCGCACAATGAAGCCGCGGACGCGGTACCGCGGCTGGCTGCCCTCATCGAGGACCTCGATGCCCTCGACCTCCGGGTGGTCGTACAGGTTGCGCCGCTTTCGCTCGGCCAGCTCGGCGCGCACGTCGCCTTCGAGCGTCCTCCAGCTGTCCCCCACGAAGATCCGACCTGCGACCTCCGGGTAAGAAAGGCCCGACGGATTCCTGGTGAAGCAGGCCTGGGCGGCTTGGAGCAGGATCTCGCGGAAGAGCGCGCTTCGCGCGTCGGCGAGCCCCACGGGGCCGTAATGGATCGTTCCTGCCCCGTCGACGGAGTACGCCCAGATACCCTGACGGAGATTTGCAGTGCCCCGCGCGAGCATCCAGAGGGAGATGGCCGGCGAGGCCACGGCGACAACCATGCACAGCACCTTTATCTGGTGCTCCGCGACCCAACGTGCTGCGGGAGTGAACGGCGCAGCCGCAGCGGCGGCGCCGCCCGGGCCCCTTGGGGCACGCGTGCGCGGAAGCTCCGGCTCGTCGGGATCGCCTGCGCTCATCGGGCGCGGACAACATCACGCCCGACTCATTTAGACAAGTCAAACTTTACGATTTAATGTTGGGCGCTTTGATTTCCTGACGACCGGCACGGGCGCATGGCCCCTTCCCGTCTCGACCCATCTCTCGGCCTTGCGCAGAGCGGCGTCCGCCGGGCCGCCCAGCTCGACAAGCCCTGACCCCGAGCCGTCGGCCGCGACGGCATTGAGGTAGTAGCGGACCGCGCCGGGGGCCTCCCCGGGGAGGGGCGGGGGAGGCAGCTTGCGGATGGTGCCCGCGTAACCGAGTCCGAGTCTTTGAGATCGCATCCGCGCGAGCGACGCAAAGAAGCGATCGAATGCCGCTTGCCGTTGTGCGTGGGTCATGAAATGCGGGAAATCCCGAAGAAAAAGCAGTTGCTAAACGTGTCTAAACAGGCTAGGTAAAAATTCGCCCGGCTTCAACCAACTTACCGTCATATTGAATCCAGCAAAACACCATGAGTGACAAGACCAAAATGACCGGCGCTCTCCCCCACGGTCTTTCCGCGGCCGTGGCGGCATCGCGCGGCATGGCCGAGCCCGATGTCGTCGACTTCCTGCCCTTGCCGGTCTACCCGCTACTCGGCGTTCAGGTCCATTGCGTGAGGTGGCAGAAGATCGTCCAGGGGATGAAGCGCAAGGGCGTGGTTGTTAGGGTGCACCGGGAGAGCGACCGGGGAGGGCTGTTCAAGGCGGCCTCGCGCGTCGGGGTTAAGCTGACAAGCCGCAGGTGCTCGGGGGCGCCGGGCGTGGGACCGAGCTGGCTTGTGCGGATCCGGGAGACCGGGAGCCGGGGCGCCGCGGAGATCGAAGCCGCGGATCCCACAGCCTCGGACCGGGGACGCTACAGGGCGCTCGGGCTTCTCGTGCTTCACCGCGGATCGCTCCCGATAACGGGGCACGGGGCGGCTGCCGCCCTCCACCGCTCTCTGCGAGAGTACATCCGCGAGAACGGCCTTGCAGGGCGGCGCCAGCGCGGTGCGGTTGTGGTGAGCCCGGGCTACAACGGCGAATTCATCGTGTCCGTGTCCCCGGAGATCCGAGCTGCATACCTGGAGCGCGAAAAGAAAAAGACGCCTGCCGCTTGACGCTTGGACCCGCATGGTCCAACAAGCGGGCCATGGCGGAGTCTCAAGTTGATCACGGCCGCCTCGCCGTGCTGCGAGGGCTCCGCGCGCACCTGCAGGGCGAGATCCTGGGCCAGGACGAGGCCCTCGCCGGGCTTTCCGACGCCCTCCTTGCCGGGGAGATGGGCCACACGCCCCGCGGCAGGCCGAGGAGCCTCCTGCTGGTCCTCGGTCCGACAGGAACGGGCAAGACGAAGGCGGTCATCGAGGCGAGCAGGCACCTTTACGGGACGGATGCGATCGCACGGATCAACGGTGCGGAATTCTCGTCAGAGGAGCGGGTGCCGCTGCTCCTTGGAACGGCCGAAGGGACCCGCGGGCTACTGGGGGTCCAGATAGAGCGCCTCAGGTCGGCCGGGGGCCGCATCCTCCTTCTTGACGAGATTGAGAAGGCGAACCCCAGGGTGTCCGACTACCTTCTGGGGATCGAGGAGGCCGCGGTCACGCTCGCGAACGGCGAGACCCTCGACCTTTCGGACCTCCACGTCATAGCGACCTCCAACGTGGGGTCGGCGGGCATTGTCGAGATGGCGGGCGTCGCCCGCTCATCGGTTCGCCGCTACGTGGAGCAGGAGGCCGCGGCCCATTTCAGGCCGGAGGTGCTCGCGAGGTTCACCTCGGTGCTCGTCTTCGGGCACCTTACGCGGGAAATCCAGCTGGAGATATGTCGGCGGATGCTAGATCAGGAGATTGGATTCCAGTCTGGGGTGCTCTCGCGCAAGTTCGGCCATCCGCACCGGGTCCGCGCGAGCGCCGAGGCGTGCAGGCGGCTCGTGAGCGAGGGATGGCACCGCAGGCTAGGCGCGCGGCCGATGCGCAACGTTGTCGAACGGCGGGTGCGGGCGGCCCTGGTGGACTCCCAGCTGCGGGGCGCCATCGGGCCGGGCGTTCGGGAGTCCGTCCTCCTCGCCGACGGCCGCGACGGCATCCGCGCCGCTGTCGTGCGCGCCCCCGTCGTCCTCTGACGCCGGCGCGCTCTTCAGCGTGCCGTTGGGCGGCCGGCAGCGGAGGTCGCGCTTCCGCTTGCGCGCCCTCAGCTCCGGTCGGGCCAGGGGGGCGGCGGCGGGAGCTGCGTGCCGCCGGTCTTCAGCTCAAGGAGTATTTCCTCTATGGCCCTGTCCAGCTGCTGGTCGACGCCCGCGAATTCCTTCGCGGGATCGTTGTCCACGACGATGTCGGGATCGACCCCGTAGCCCTCGACCGGCCAGTCCCTGCCGTCCCTCGAATACGGCGCGAACTCGGGCTTGTAGAGGTACCCTCCGTCTACGATCGGCAGGCCCTCGCGGAATCCGACGACGCCGCCCCAGGTGCGCTTTCCGATCAGCTTTCCGAGGCCGTCGACCTTGAACCTGTACGCGAAGAGGTCGCCGTCCGATGCCGAGAACTCGTCCATCAGGACCACTTTGGGCCCCAGCTGCATGTCCCTGGGGTTGGTCCTCGGGGACCCGTTGCGCGCCTTCTCGACCATCACAAGCTCGCGCGCGAGCCGCTCGATGATCATCGGCGAGACGTTGCCGCCCCCGTTGCCGCGCTCGTCTATGATGAGAGCCCTCTTCGTCAGCTGGGGATAGAAGTGCTTGGCGAAATCGCCAAGCCCCTCGACGCTCATGTCGGGTATGTGGATGTAGCCCACGCGCCCGTCCGTCATCTGCGAGACGTACTCGGTGTTGTGCCGCACCCAGCTTTCGTAGTAGAGGGGCCCCTCGTCTGCGATGGGGACGACCGTCACGCTCCGGGCCCCGTCCTCAGCCGGCTTGGAATTGACCCTGAGTACGACCTGCTTGCCGGCTGTGCCGACGAGCGCCGAGTAGATGTTCGATAGATCGCGTACGGGCCTGCCGTCCACGGCCAAGATGTAGTCGCCCTCCGCCACGCTCACCCCGATCTCGGTGAGCGGCGAGCGGGTTGCGTCCTGCCAGTTCTCGCCGCGGATGATGCGGTCGATCCTGTAGGCGCGGCTCGCGGGGTCGCGGGACAGCTCGGCGCCAAGGAGCCCCATGGCGAAGCGGGGCGCCAGCGGGCGGTCGCCATCGCCGATATACGTGTGGCTGTTGTGGGCCTCGCCGATCAGCTCGCCCACCACGTACGTGAGGTCGTACCGGGTCTGCGCGCAAAGCACGAGGGGGGCGTACTTGGCGCGCATCGCGGGCCAGTCCACGCCGTTCATCGTCGGCGAGAAGAAGAAGTCGCGCATCTGGCGCCAGCATTCGTTGTAGATCTGCGCCCACTCGGCGTGCCGGTCCAGGTGCATCTCGAGTCCGTCGAGGGAGAGCTTGTCCTTCACCTCCAGCTTGGCGACCGGAAGGTCGATCAGGGCGAATTCCTTGCCGGTCCTGACGAGCATCCTCTTCCCGTCCGCGGTGATCTCGTATGCGGTGACCTGCCCCAGCTCGGTCTCCTTCCGCTCCTTCAGGTTGTAGACGAGGAGCGTCTTGTCTTTTGGCGGGGGTGGGATCCCCTCCGCAAGGACGCTGCCTTCCTCGCGCAGGTAGTAGACCTTGCCGCCGACGGCGCGGATTGAGGTGTAGTTCGCCGCCTTCACGGGCAGCCCGATCAGGCGCTCCCTTATCCCGTCCTCGTCCACCTTGACCACGGCCGCCTTGGGCAGGGCGTCCTTCTTTGCGTCCTTGCCCTCGGCGGCCTTGTCCTCGGGCTTGGGCGCAGCCGCGATCTCCACCTCGTCGCTCACCGGCTTGAAGGGCGAATCGGTGTCCTTCGACAGCGCGACGAGGTAGACGCGCTCGAGGTTCTTGTAAACGTGCTCGAACTCTATGTCGCTCAGCAGGGGCTTGAAGTCGCGCTTTGACGCGAAGAGCAGGAACTTCCCGTCGTCGCTGAATGCGGGCTCGGTCGCCGCGTACCAGCCGTCCGTGGCCTCGAACTTCCTCCCGCTCGCGAGCGAATAGAGCCACACCTTGGCGAGCGACTGGTCTTCGGGGCGGGACCACGCTATCCACTGGCTGTCCGGCGACCATGCGTACTGGCGGATCTCGAACGCGGTGGCGGTGTCGACGAGGGTGACCTCCTTTGTCTCGACCGTGACGTACCGGAGGCGCTGAAGGCGGTCCGCCCAGAGGAGCTTCTTGCTGTCCGGCGACCACAGCGCCCTGTAATAGTAGGTGTCGGCGCCGCGGGTCACCTGGACGGGATCGCCGCTTCCGTCCTGGGCGCGGACGTACAGTTCGTTCTCCCCGGACTCGTCGGAGTCGTAAGCGATCCATCTTCCGTCCGGCGACCAGGCGGCGTCGCGCTCATGGACCCCCGCCTTGCGGCTCAGGTTCCGGGTGGCGCCCTCCTTTGCGGGCACGGTGAACGTGTTTCCACGGGCGGTCACGACCACCCGCCTGCCGTCCGGCGAGGGGGCCGCGGTCTCGACGAACTTCGACACGTTGACCAGCGCGTCGCGCGACGTGACAAAGTCGTCCCTCACGACGATCGGGACGCGCCGCACGGAGGAGGCCCTGATGTCGAGCGCCCAGATGTAGCCGGCCTCCTCGAAGACGATCACCCCGCCGCCGAGCGAGGGGAACTTGATGTCGAAGTCCGTGAAGTGGGTGTGCTGGGCGGTCTCCTTGGTCGCGAGGTCGTAGCTGTAGAGGTTGAGCCTCTTGTCTCGGTCCGAAAGGAAGTAGATCCTGTTGTTCGGAGCCCACATCGGGATGATGTCCTGGGCGGGATTGTTCGTGATGTTCTCAATGGCGCCGGTCTTGAAATCGTAGATCCAGATGTCGTCGGCCATGCCCCCCCGGTAGTCCTTCCACGTCCGGAACTCCCGGAAAACCCGGTTGTAGGCCATCTTGGTGTCGTCGGGGGATAGCGAGGCGAACCCGCCCCTCGGCACCGGCAGCTGCCTCGGCAGGTCCCCGTCCGTCCCGACCGAGTACAGCTGGCCGGTGAACGGATTGAACGAGCGCATCCGCGAGCGGAAGATGATCTCGCGGGACGTGTTCTTCCACGCCATCACGATGTTGTTGGGCCCCATCCGGTCGCCGAGGTCGTCCCGGGCGAGCGTCGCCGTGTACGTCAGCCTGCGCGGGGTGCCGCCGTCCGCGGGCATCAGGTAGACCTCCGTGTTCCCGTCGTACTGTGCCGTGAATGCAAGCTCGCCGCCGTCAGGCGAGAACCTCGGGAAGACCGCGTAGCCCGGCCCGTTGGTAAGCCTGCGGGCCAGCCCGCCGTCCATGCCGACGGTGTATAGCTGGTCTGCGTAGGAGAAGACGATCTGTCTGCCGTTTGTCGCGGGGAAGCGCAGGAGGCGGGTTTCATCGGCGAAGGAGGGGCTTTCCGAGCGGAGCGCGCCGGCCAGCGCGGCGACGCCCGCGAACGACAGGAGGATTCTTTTCACGGCGGAGCGGGTTGGGGGGTCTCGAATATATGCCGCCCGGGCCGCCAAAGCCAATTCCCGAGTGCCCGCCGGCGGCCCGCGTTACTGCCGTTCGCGCGGGAGGGCCCCGGCGCCGGACAGCCCGCGCGCGGCCCCGTCAGACCGACTCGAGAATCTTGTAGAGCCGCTTGACCATGCCGGACGCGTCGTCCAGGAGGCCGGCGGAAATCAGCGCGTTGTCGAGGATCTGCTCGGCCACGAGCTTGGCCCTGTCGGGCGCCGAGGACTGCAGCTCCGACAGCCGCTTTATCACGGCGTGGCGGGGATTGACCTCGAGGTTGACGCGCAGGGGCGATTGGGCGCCGTCCTTGCTCATCGCCCTCATGAGCCTGCGCATGTGGGGCGACATGATCTTGTCCGCGTTCAGCGCCAGGGCGGGGGAGTCGACCAGCCGGTTGCTCGCCTTGACGTCGGCCACGCGCTCGCCGAGGCATTCCTTGAGCCATCCGATGAGCGACCGGGTCTCGGCCTCCCCGAGGGCGCCCTCGGCCCCGGGCTGCTCCGAAAGCTTCACGTCGGCGTGGTCGGCGGCGGTGATCCTCTTCCCGTCGATCTCGCGGACGCTGTTCATCACGTATTCGTCGACCGCCTCGTAGCAGAAGAGCACCTCGAGGTTCCGCGCCTTGAACCCCTCGAGGTAGGGGCCGGCCTCGATCGCCTCGCGGTTCGGGCCAATGAGGTAGTAGATCTCCTTCTGCTCGGGCCCCATCCGCGAGACGTAGTCGGGGAACGACGTCGTCTTGCCCTTGTCGGTGAGCGACGACTCGAACCTGAGGAGCTTCGTCAGCTGGTCCTTGTGGGCGAAGTCGAGGGCCGCGCCCTCCTTCAGGTACACGCCGAACTCCCTGTAGAACTCCGCGTACGCCTCGGCCCTGTTCCTCGCCTCCTCGTCGAGGAATTTCAGGAACCTATTCGTGATGACCCGGTTCAGCTTTTCGACGAGCGACCGGTCCTGCATCGTCTCGCGGGAGATGTTGAGCGGCAGATCCTCGCTGTCCACGACGCCCTTCAGGAACCGGAGCCACTCGGGCAAGAGGTCCTTCGGCCGGGCGTCGATCATGACCTTCCGGCAGTAGAGCGCGACGGCCGGCTCCAGGCGCGAAAGCCCGATCCTCTCCGCGTTCTCCTTGGGCACGAAGATGAGAGCATTGATGGAGATCGGGGCGTCCGCGCTGAAATGCAGCCGCAGGCGCGGCTTGTCCGAGTCGTGGGCCTGGTACTTGTAGAACTCGTCGTACTCCTCCTCCTTGATCTCGTTCTTGCCGCGCAGCCAGAGGGCCTGGACGGTGTTGATCCGCTTCCCGTTGAGGTTGATCGGGAACGAGACAAACGCGCTGTAGCGCTCGAGGATCTCGCGGATCCTCCATTCATGGCTGAACTCGGAGCATTCGTCCTTCAGGTCGACGACCACCTTGCACCCCCTGCGCTCGCCGGTGCTCTCCTCTATCGCGAAGGTTCCCGCGCCGTCGCTGCTCCAGAGGAGGCCCTGCTCGGACTCCCGCCACGAGTGCGTGTACACCCTGACGGTCTTGGCGACCATGAACGCCGAGTAGAACCCGACGCCGAACTGGCCGATCAGCCCCGCGGCCTTCTGGTCGCCCTCGCCCAGGGCCTTGAGGAACGCCTGTGATCCCGAATGCGCGATCGTCCCCAGGTTCTCGACCAGCTCGGCCTGCGTCATGCCGACCCCGAAGTCCTGGATCGTGAACGCCTTCGCCTTGTCGTCGGTCGTTATGTTTATCTCAAGGTCGAGCCTGTCGTCGTAGATTGCCTTCTCCGTCAGCCGGAGGTGCCGCAGCTTCTCAAGCGCGTCCGACGCGTTGGAGACCAGCTCGCGGACGAAGATCTCCTTCTCCGTGTAGAGCGAATGGACGACGATATCGAGCAGCTGCTTGATCTCGGCCTGGAACTCGAACGTCTGGGGTGCGGCGTTTGGCATCTGTTTGTAAGAAATGGGATGAAAACCATACTATGGCCGAGGGGAAAATCAACGCTGGCGGGCGGCGGGTGCCGCCGATCGAGCCCCGGAGCTGCGCCCCGCTTCAGGCGCCTATCGCGCGCCGAATCTTCCCGCGACGCACGACATCAACCCCGGCCCGACGAACGCGGCGAGGACATAGGCCGGGACGGCCCTATGGTCGATCAGGTTCATTCTTGCTGGCGACAGGGATGACCTCAAGCGATGTCACCATGTGGGCCCAGCGGGCGGAGCGCTTGTCTCCGGGAACGACCAGTCGGAGGGGCCCAAGGGCATCGGGCAGGGGTTGGCCGTCCTGCCGGTCGGCAAGGAGGATGGTGCGGCTGTTGAATGCGTCGTCGAACTCCGCCAGGGCGTAGGCGACATCATAGTGATCGCGGCAGCGGGCGAGCACTGCGAGCCGAAGGCTTCTGCCCCGCAGCTTCTCGCCGAACTGGACACCCGCCCTTGCCAGCAGGTCGCGCACGGGCACTCCCGAGTAAACGTGGCTCTGCTTCTCATGAAAGTCGAAGGCAGTCACCTCCTGGTGCGGTAGCAGGGACAGCTCCGCCAGCGACAAAACGGTCGTCTTGCCCTCATAGACGACCGTCAGTCCGGGGCTGGCGGCCTGCAGGCGGGGCGCAGCCAACAATACGATCCCGGAGAGAAGCGCCGATGGGGCGATGCACAGTAAAAGCTGGCGCATGGATTTGGCGTGGCATAGCAGGGAGAGCGGCATCGGACCAGCTGGATCTTCTCTCGCCACTCTCCATGGAGCTTCCCTGGGAACGTAGCGTCCGCCGGCGCGCGTTGGTTGAAGAAAGCAGGGAAACCTGCATGGTGCGCCGCATTAACCGATGAAATCTGCCCCCGCACCCCGTCCCGTTGATCCAGGCGTCAGGATCGGCCATGTACATCTCAAGGTCGCCGACCTCGAGCGCTCGCTGGAATTCTATTGCGGCGTCCTGGGGTTTGAGCTCACGCAGCGGTTGGGTCCCGGCGCGGCCTTCGTCTCCGCCGGCGGCTACCACCACCACATCGGCCTCAATACCTGGGAGAGCCTGGGGGGGAAGCCGCCGCCCTCCGGTTCGACGGGCCTCTACCACCTGGCGATCCTTTATCCCACCCGCGCGGAGCTCGCTGACGCCCTCCGCCGCCTGCTCGATGCCGGGGTCCCCCTCGAGGGGGCTTCGGACCACGGGGTGAGCGAGGCCCTGTATTTGCGCGACCCCGATGGGAACGGCGTCGAGCTGTATTGGGACCGCCCGCGCGAGAAGTGGCCCCGCGATCCCGAGGGCGGGCTGGCGATGTTCACGCGGAGGCTGGACTTGGGCGGGCTGCTTGCCGAGCCGAAGCCGGCCTGATTGGCCGCCCGGCGCGGTCGCGGGCCAAAGGCACCGCCGGCCCGCCGGCAAGGCGGCACCTTTGCCCTACTTGGGCTGCGTATAGCCGCCCAGGTATGCCGCCTTCAGCTGCGGGTTCGCCCTCAGGTCCGCGCTCGCTCCTGCCATCGAGAGGCTGCCGGTTTCCAGGACGTAGGCATGGCTGCTGATCTCAAGCGCAAGGTTGGCGTTCTGCTCGACCAGCAGGATGGAGATCCTCCGGTCCCGGTTGATCTCGACGATCTTCTCGAAGATGGTGTTGATAAGCCTTGGCGCTATCCCGAGGGAGGGCTCGTCGAGCATCAGGAACCTGGGCTCGCCCATGAGCGCGCGCCCGATGGCCAGCATCTGCTGTTCGCCCCCTGAGAGCGTGCCCGCCGACTGCCGGAGGCGCTCCTTCAGGCGTGGGAAGATCCCGAAGACGTATTCGCGGTTCCTTGCGATGGAGGCCTTGCTCGTGCAGAGGTACGACCCCATCGCCAGGTTCTCGTCCACGGTCAGGTTCGAGAATACCATCCGCCCCTCGGGAACGTGCCCGATCCCGCGGGCGACGATCTTGTGGGCGGGCAGCTGGGTGATGTTCTCGCCTAGGAAGGTCACCGTGCCGCTCCTCGGCCGGATCAGCCCCGAGATGGTCCGGAGCGTCGTCGTCTTTCCAGCGCCGTTGCCCCCGATGAGCGTCACGATGGAGCCATGGTCCACCTTGAGCGAGATGCCGCGCAGCGCCGTGATCGCGCCGTAGGAAACGAAGAGCTCGGATACCTCGAGCATGGCCTTCAGTGGTGCGCGAAGCCCGTTTCGTGAGGCTCCCCGAGGTACGCCTCGATCACCTTGGGATCGCTCTGGATCTCGGAGGGCGTGCCCTCGGCGATCTTGATGCCGTAGTCGAGGACGGCGATCCGCCGGCAGACGCCCATGACAACCTTCATGGAATGCTCGACGAGGAGGATCGAGAGGCTGAAGTCCCGCTGGATCCTCTGGATGAGCGCCATCAGCTCGACCTTCTCCGCGGGGTTCATCCCGGCCGCCGGCTCGTCCAGGAGAAGAAGCTTCGGCCGGGTCGCCAGGCACCGGACGATCTCCAGGCGGCGCTGCTCGCCGTAGGGCAGGCTCAGTGCCGGGGCGTCGCGGAAGCGGCGCAGGTTGAAGAGGTCGAGAAGCTCCTCGACGCGCTGCGCGATCTCCGCCTCGTCCCTCTGGAACGCGTGCGTCCGGATTAGCGTCTGGGCCGGCCCGCAGCCCCTGTGGAGGTTGCACGCCACCCGGACGTTGTCGAAGACCGACATGCTCTTGAAGAGCCTGATATTCTGGAATGTCCGCGCGATCCCCGCCTCGGCGACCTCGTTGACGCTCAGGGTCGCCAGGTCGACGCCGTGGGAGCGGACGGTCCCGCTCGTGGGCCGGTAGACGCTCGTGACGAGGTTGAACACCGTCGTCTTACCCGCCCCATTGGGGCCGATCAGCCCCACCAGGTCGCCGTCGCTCATCAGGAGGTCCAGGCCGTTCACGGCCGTCAGGCCTCCGAATCGGATCGTCGCCTTGTCCAGCTGGAGAATCGGTTCGTGCATGGGCTTCCGGCGATCCCTCAGCTCCTGGCCGGCCTGAGCCTGCGCCACAGCCTCGCCCAGATCGCCATGTAATCGAAGTTGAAGAGGCCCTTGGGCCGGACGAGCATGAGGAAGATCAGCAGCACCGAGTAGAGGACCATCCGGTACTGTTCAACGGTGCGCAGCGCCTCGGGCAGGATCGTCAGCAGGATGGCGGCGAAGATTACGCCGGGGGTGTTTCCCATCCCGCCGAGGATCACCATGACCACGATCTCAATGCTTTTCGTGAAGTCGAAGCCGGTCGGCGTGATCGTCAGCTTGAAGTGCCCGTAGAGCCCGCCGGCGACGCCGGCGAAGAACGCTCCCACGACGAACGCGACAATCTTGTACCGGGTCGTGTTGAGCCCGATCGCCTCGGACGCGACCTCGTCGTCGTGGGTCGCGATAAAGCCGCGGCCGTAGGTCGAGCGGACAAGGCATACGACCGTGAACACGGCCAGAGCGGCGAAGGAGTACACCCAAAAGACCGTGGTGTAGTTTGGAATCCCGTTCAGCCCCAGGGCGCCCCCCAGCGCGTCGACGTTCTGGAACGTGACGCGGATGATCTCGCCGAAGCCCAGCGTGACCAGAGCCAGGTAGTCCCCCTTGAGCCTCAGGGAGGGGATGCCGACCGCGAGCCCCGCCAGGGCCGCGCCCAAGCCGCCCGCGACCAGGGCCGCCAGGAAGAGCATGCCCTGCTGCAGGACCGTGCCGCCGCCTTCGCCGAGCAGCCTCGGGCCCAGCAGGAGGGTGATTCCCGCGGAGAGGTAGGCCCCCACCGACATGAACCCTGCGTGGCCAAGCGAGAACTGGCCCGTGTAGCCGTTCACTAGGTTGAGGGAAACGGCGAGGATGACGTTGATCCCGACCCCCGTCATCACGTCGAGGTAATAGGGGTCGAACCGGCCCGCGTAATGCGAAAGAGCGAAGGCGGCGAGCACCGTCGCGAGCAAGGCTATGAGCGGCTTTGGCATCTGCGTCAGACCTTCTCCGCGGTCAAGCGGCCCAGAAGCCCGGCCGGCCGGAACAGCAGGATCCCGATGAGCGTCGCGAACGCGATCGCATCCTTGTACGTGGACCAGCGCGAGCCGTCCACGAACGTCTCCACCATGCCGAGGATGAGCGCCCCCAGGGCCGCGCCCGGGATATTGCCGACCCCGCCGAGGACCGCCGCGACAAAGGCCTTGAGCCCCGGCACGAGCCCCATGAGGGGGTCGATCGACGGGTAGTTGAGGGCGTAGAGGACACCTCCCGCCCCGGCGAGCGCCGATCCGAGCCCGAACGTGAAGGAGATCACCACGTCGATGTTGATCCCGACCAGCTGCGCCGCCTTGGGGTTCAGGGCGACGGCCCTCATCGCGGTGCCGATCTTGGTCTTAAAGACCGCAAACTCCAGGGCGACCATTAGGACGGCGGCCACGACGATCACGATAACCTGGTTTAGCGAGACGATGAGGCCGTGGACCTCGATCAGCTTTGCCGGGAATATCGACGGGAACGCCCTGGGCGTCGCGCCGAAGGCGAGCTGTCCGGAATACTCGAGGAAGAGCGACATCCCGATCGCCGTGATCAGGACGTTGAGCGTCGGTCCGGACCTGAGCGGGCGGTACACGAGCCGCTCGATTCCAATGCCGAGGACCGCGCAGCCCGCCATCGCCGCCGCCATCGCGATCAGGCCGCCCCAGACGGTGCCCTCGGGCAGGTGCCGCCCCGCGAAGTAGCCGATGAACGCCCCCACCATGAACACGTCCGAGTGCGCGAAATTGATGAACCGCAGGACGCCGTACACCATCGTGTAACCGAGCGCGATCAGGGCGTAGATCGCGCCGAGGGAGAGCCCGTTGATCAGCTGCTGGAGGAACTCGGACATCAGGGCGCCACGGTTTCCAGGAAATGGAGCTTTCCGCCCCTGATCGCGATGATTGTGGCGGGCTTCGAGGCGTCGCGGTTCGCGTCAATCGTGGTCTCCCCCGTGGCCCCCCTGAAATTCCTGGTTGCGGCGACGGCGTCGCGCAGCCTGGGGCCCTCGGTGGAGCCGGCGCGCCGGATCGCATCGGCAAGGACGCCGACCGCGTCGTACCCGAGGGCGGCGAACGCGTCGGGGGTCTCGTTGTCCCAGCGGGCCCGGTAGGCCGAGACGAACCTGCGGACCAAGGGGCTGTCGTTCTCGGGCGAGAAATGGGTCGAGTAGTAGCATCCGTTTAAGGCGTCGCCGCCTATCAGCAGAAGCTGATCGGACACCCAGCCGTCGCCGCCGACGAAAGGCATTGCGAGCCCGAGGTCCCGGGCCTGGCGCACGATGAGGGCCGCCTCCCCGTAGTAGCCGGGCACGAACACCGCGTCGCAGCCCGCCGCGCCGATGGCGGTCAGCTGGGCCCGGAAATCCTTGTCGCCCTCGGAGTATTTCTGCTCGTCGGGAATGACCCCTCCGGCAGCGGCAAACCTCTCCCGGAAGATCCTCGAGAGCCCGACGCTGTAAGCATTGGACGCGCTGGAGAGGATCGCGACCCTCCGGGCCTTGAGCTCGCTTCCCACGAACTTGGCGATCACCGATGCCTGGAACGAGTCGATGAAGCAGACGCGGAAGATGTAGCTGCCGACCTGGGTCACCTTCGGGTTGGTCGACGCCGGCGCGATCATCGGGACCTTCGCCACCTGCGCGACGGGGGCGGCCTCGAGCGAGCGCCCGGAGGAGACCTCGCCGAGGAGGGCGATCACCTTGTCGCGGGCGATCAGCTTCTTCGCGGCGGTGGCGGACTGGCCGGGCACGCTCTGGTTGTCCTCGGTGATCAGCGCGATCCGGCGGCCCAGAACGCCGCCTGCGGCGTTTATCTCCTCGATCGCCATCGTGATTCCCCTGTGCGAGGACTGGCCCCAGCTGGCCTCCTTGCCGGTGAGCGAGGCGAATTCGCCGACCCTGATCGGGTCGCCGGCGCGCAGCGCGAGCCCGGCGAAGCCCACGGCTATGGCAAGGAGCGGGCGCACGGTGCGGACGAGGAACGGGGCTGCGGCGGGCATTCGTGTGGGACTAAATCAGGGCGAGACGCTCTCCACGAATTGAAAGCGGCCGTTTCGCACCTGGATGATGACGGCGTTCTTTGACGCGTCGCGCTTCTCGTTGATCGTGATGCGGCCGGTGACTGCGTCGAAATCCCTTGTGGACGCTATGGCGTCGCGAAGCGCTTTGTGCTCGGTCGTCCCGGCCCGTCGGATCGCGTCAGCGAGGACGAGCACAGAATCGTAGCCCAGCGAGGCGTTGGAGTCCGGCGTGGCGCCGCCGTAGCGCCGCCTGTACGCCGCGACAAAGTCCTGCACCCGTGGCGACGGATCCTCGGGCGAGTAATGGGAGCAGAGGTAGGCGCCCTCGACGGCGTCGCCGCCCAGGTCGATGAGGGACTGCGCCTCCCAGCTGTCGCCGCCGAAGACGGGGACTGTGATCCCGAGCTCGCGGGCCTGCTTCACGATGAGGGCCCCCTCGTTGTAATAGCCCGGCGAGAATATGGCGTCGACTCCCGCGGCCCTGATGGCGGTAAGCTGCCCCTTGAAGTCCTTGTCACCCTCGGCGTACTTGGGCTCGGCGACGACCTCGCCGCCGCCCTCGATGAAGGCCTGCCTGAAGAACTTGGCCAGGCCGACGCTGTACGCGGACGTGGAGCTCGAGAAGATGGCGATCCGCCTCGCCTTGAGCCTGTTCAGCGCGAATCTCGCCATGACCGGGCCCTGGAAGGGGTCGATGAAGCACACGCGGAAGATGTAGTCGCCGGTCTCCGTGACCTTCGGGTTGGTGGAGCCCGGAGAGATCATGGGGATCTCGGCGGCCTGGCAGACGGGGGCGGCCTCGAGCGAGCGGCTCGACGCAACCTCGCCGAGGATCGCGACGACATGGTCGCGGGCGATCAGCTTCCGGACGGAGGTGCTGCTCTCGCCCGGCTTCGACTGCGTGTCCTCGGTGATGAGCTCAAGCCTGCGGCCGAGCACCCCCCCGGCCTCGTTGACGTGGTCGACGGCGAGGACGGTCCCCTGGTGCGAGGACATGCCGAGGCTCGCCTCCTTGCCGGTCAGGCAGGCGTACTCGCCGATCCGAATCGAGTCCTCGGCCGGGGCGGACAGGGCCGCGCCGGCTGCGATGGAGATAAGGATCCGCGATAGGCGAAGCATCAAATGGATGGCCGAGAGAAAAGGGACCGGCCCGACCGGTGACAACCGAATTGCCTTACTAATTGATTAAGAGGGGCGGGCATGCTCCGATCTCCCCGTTGAACACATTTGACCGGCACCTCCTGCGTGAGTGGCTCGAGATCCTCTTCCTCGTGCTCCTGCTCACGTGCGGCCTGCTCCTCGTGCAGGTGATGTACGACGACTTCAGGGACCTGCGCGAGGCGGGGGCGCGCGGGCCGGACCTGTTCCGCTACATCCTCGTGGCCATACCCGGCTTCCTCGCCGTGACGCTGCCCATCGTGCTCCTGTGCTCGACGCTCTTCGTCCTTGGCAAGCTCCACAAGTCGAACGAGCTGACGGCGATGCGCGCGGCCGGGGTCGGCTTCGGGCGGCTCATGGCCCCGATCTGGCTCGTGGGGGTCCTGTGCTGCGCGATCTCCTGGTGGCTCAACGCCTCGGTCGTCCCCTGGTCCGTAGAGGAAACCCGCCTGATGAAGGAAGGCTTCCAGTTCAGGAAGCAGGCCAAGTCGGTCCCGGAGGACCGCATCGGGGCGGTCTACAGCGTGGGGTTCGACAATCCCGACGGCGGCCGGATGTGGTTCTTCGACCGGTACAGCAAGTTCACCAACAGGGCCTACGGGGTTTCCGTGACGGAGATGGACGTGCGCCGCCGCGAGACGAACCGCGTGGTCGCAGCACAGGCGTGGTACGACGTGGGCCGGCATGGGTGGATGTTCGAGAACGGACGCGAGATGGGCTTCGACCCAGACACGGGCGTCAACACGTCGTCGGTGCCGTTTTCCGAGCGGTTCGTCCCGCGGTTCCAGGAGGATCCGCAGCTCATGCTGCTCATCGACCGCAGACCGATCGACCTCTCCTTCACCGAGCTGAGGCGCCTGACGGACTATTATACGCGCGAGAACAACCCCAAGGGCGTACCGTACGCCGTGAGGTACTACAGCCTCATCGCGGACATCCTCGGGCCGCTGATCGTGATAGCGATCGCGATCCCCTTCGCGGTATCCGGCGTGCGCGTCAACCCGGCGGTCGGCGTCTCGAAATCTATAGGGCTCTTCTTCCTCTACTACGTGCTCAACAACCTTGCGATGTCGCTTGCGACAAAGCAGCTGATCGACGCCGCGCTGGCAGCATGGCTGCCCGACATCGGGATGGCCTGCCTCGCCGTCGTCCTTTTCTTCCGGCTGCGCTAGCGCCCCGGCTGCGTCACGTGCGCAGGTACGAGGCGCCGTTCACGTCGATGACTGCGCCCGTCATCGCCGCCGGCGCGTCCAGGGCGCAGAAGACGGCGACCCGGGCGATCTCGTCGGCGAGCGTCACGCGGCCGAGCGGGTGCTGGCCCCGGATCTCGCCGCCCCGCGGGCCGGCGAGGAATTCGGCCGCCATCTCGGTCTCAACCCAGCCCGGGGCGAGGCAGTAGACCAGTACGCCGTTCGGGGCCAGGGCCTTCGCGAGCGACTGGCTGAGCGAGTTGAGGCCCGCCTTGCTGGCGCCGTAGGCGGGCGCCTCGGGCTCTCCCCGGAACGCCCCCCTCGACGAGATGTTGACGATCCTTCCGCCGCCGTACCGGGCCATGGCCTTCGCCGCAAGGAGCGAGAGGTTGGCGGGTCCGTGCAGGTTGGTGGCGATGATTCGCCGCCACGCCCTTTGCCACGCGGCGTATCCGGTGGAGAGGGGAGGATGCTCCTCGTGCGCCGCGGCGTTGTTGATGACGATTGCTATCCTGCCGAACCTGCGGGTGGCCTGCCTCCAGAGCCGCCCCACCGCGGCCCCGTCGGCCATGTCCGCCGAAAAGGCGGCGTGACCCTTGCCGGGCAATGCCGCGACGAGCGACTCTGCGGCTGCCCTGTTCCTGCGGTAATGGACGCCGACGCGGACGCCCCTTGCCGCCAGCTGCAGCGCGATCTCGCGGCCGATGCCGCGGGACGCGCCGGTCACCAGCGCGGTCGGTCGGTTCTTGTCCTTGGTCATGCGGATCGGCGCGGAATCCCGGCTTTCGGGAGGGCCTACGCCCAGTTGTAGTTGAAGCTGATGCTGATCCGCTCGGCGCCGACCCGGTTCTGGGGGACCTCGTGCCTGAGCCAGCTCTCGAAGAGGATCAGGTTACCCGCGCGCGCGGGATACGTGGCATGGCTTTGGTTGGCCCGCCGCGCCCCGGCCAGGCGGGGAGGGGCGGCCATGAAGCGGTCGAGCCGGGGATCCTCGAACTTCAGGCCGGGGCAGCCCCGGGGGGCCGCGACATAATAGGTGCCGCTTATGAACGCGAGCGGGTGCAGGTGCAGGGAATGCGCCGTGGAGGGCGGCATGATGTTGACCCAGCAGTCCGTCATCCGGATCCTGCAGCCGCGCAGGTCCATGTCGAGCGCGCGCGCGAACAGGCGCACGTGCCGGGAAATCCTGCGCTCGAGGCGCGTGAAGGTGCTCGAGAAACGGTGGAGCTCGTTAAGCGACGCGTAGCTCGTGTAGCCGCCCGGGTAGTTGCGCCGGGACCATTCCCGGCCCGCCTTGTCGTAATCCCGAAGCGAGCGGCATTCCGCGGCCAGTTCGGCGTTGAGCCGGTCGAGCCCGACCTTCGCCAGGGGCTCGCAGTAGATGAGGGTGGGGAACCACTCGCGGATCATCGCATCCCTCCCGTCGCCGGGGAATCCGGCGCCGTCGCGCCCGCTGGGTTCGTGGCTCCTTCCATCGGGGCGGATAGTGGCGGGGACCGACCGCGGGGCAAAGCCCAAACGTCAGCGGGCCATCGCGGTCCGGGCGGCCTGCGCGAGGCCGGGCCTGCCGGCGGCGAGGGAGACCTTCTCCAGAAGTCCGAGGAAAGCCCTCCTCTGCTCCGCCGCCAGCCCGGCAGGCGCCCATCTCTCCGAAAGGAGGAAGCTGTGGAGGGCGTCTTCGCACCTCCCGAGCTGCAGAAGCACCAGGGACCGGTCGTAGGCCGCCTGGTAGAAGCGGCAGTCCAGGCGCAGGGCGTCCCCGAGATGGTCGTCCGCCTCCCGGGTCTGCCCGGCCCGGGCGAAGGCGAGGCCCGCCCGCTCCTGCAGGATGGCCAGGTAGGAGACGGGCCCGTAGTAGGCGCTGATGCGCTGCTTGTCCGAGATTATCCTCGCGGCCTTCAGGAATCCCCGGGCCGCGGGCTTGGCCTTGAGTCGCGCCGCGACGGCATCCGAGGCGGCCTTCTCGTCGCCGCGGAGGAACTCGAGGATAAGCTGCCGGCTTGTGAAATCATCCAGGAGCTCGGCGTTCCTGATCCCGGCGGCGACGTAGGCATGCTGCGCGCGGTCGTTCGACCAGACGTCTAGCTGCCGCCAGCTGAGCCAGCCCAGGACGCCGATGACCGCGAGAGACAGGGCCGAAGCCCACGCGCGCGCCCGAGGCGCGGCAATTCGAGCGATGCCGGCGGCGATGACAGCGGCCATGATGACGTTCAGGAAATAGCCGTAGCGGTCGCTCGCCATGTGCGGCTTCTCCGTGAGCCCGAAGAACGGCGCCGCCACCGCGAGGTATCCGAACCAGACCGCCGCGAAGGCCGGCCACCTCCTGAGCGACAGCAGGGCAAGCGCGCAGGCCGCGGCGACCGCGGCCGTGCTGAGCACGAACACGGGGTCCGTCGGCCTGAAGTCCATGAGCGTGTCATAGAGGGGGGAAAGGCGGACGGGCCACCAGGGCTTCCACACGTAGTAGGCCGAGACGTAGGCCGACTGCGCGATCCGGCTGGAGAGCGGCAGTTCGCGCATGCCGGGCACCGCCCCGAAGACCTCGGTGTTGCCGAAGCGCGCCGCGAGCGTGACCGCGAGGACCGCCGCCAGCGGCGCGAGGAACGCCGCCTTCTCGGCCAGGAGCCGCCGGAGCGGCGTGCCGGCGTGGGTGCGCGCACGCAGCCAGTCGAGGCCGACCAGGAGGAACGGGGCCCCGAGGGCGACCGGGTAGGTGAGGAGCGAGGCCGAATACCCGGCCGCCGCAAGGCACAGCCATGCCGCGCGGGCGCGGCCGGCCGTCAGGTAGGTCCGCAGGTACGCGAGCAGCGACGCCAGGAGCAGGGCCATGGCCTGGCCGTACAGGTTGCCCGAGATCCAAGCCGTCGTCTCGACCCGGAACGGGTGAAGCGCCCACCAGCCCGCGGCCAGGGCCGCAACGCCGGCGTCCCATGGCGTCAGTCCGCCGTCGCGCCCCCCGGGGGCGAAAACCCGCAGGGCGTGCAGGACCAGCGCGAACACGAGGCCCGCGTTCAGGACGTACAGCCCGAGCGCGACGGCATGGTACGGCGCCGGGTCGAGGCCCGCGAAATCATAGGTGGCCGAGAAATTGAGCCACCCCAGCGGGATGTAGCGGCGGACATAGCTGAAGTCGGTGAACATCCATTTCAGCCGGGCGAGGTCGATGCCCCCCATATGGGGGTTCAGCGTCACGTTGACGTCGTCGTCGCGCAGGTAGAGGAAGCCGAAGCCGAGGACCCTGCGGTTGACGGCCAGGCACGCGAGCGCGAGAGCCGTCCCGCAGAGCCAGGCCATCCTGCGCGCGTCGGCGGAGGAGAATAGCGGCTGGGTTGGGGATGTACGCTGCACTAGGCCGAATGTTGGCTGACCGACGCGCCGTCACCCGGTCTTAGCAGGCGGAAGATGAACGACGCGGCGATGGTCATGAATCCTATCGTGAGCAAGGTCCAATGGATTCCGGATATCATGCCTTCCGGCCCGGGGCGGCGCTCGCCGCCCAGGTACAGGCCGGCGAGGAGCGAGGAGACGGCGACCCCGAAGCTCATCGACATCTGCTGGACCGTGCTCGAGATGCTGCTCCCGGAGCTTGCATCGGCATCAGCGAGGTCGGCGAACACGAGCGTGTTCATGCTCGTGTACTGCATCGACGACACGAACCCCAAGATGAAGGCGAGGATCACGATCTGCCACGCGGAGGTTCCGCGGGACACCGTCATGAATAGCATGGCGACGAGCCCGATCGCGACCGTGTTGGCGAGCAGGACCCGCCTGTACCCGAACGAATTCAGGATCTTGGGCATCAACATCTTCAGGCCCATGGCCGCGAGGGGCTGCGGGGCGATCAGCAGGCCGGACTGGACGGGCGTGTACCCGAGGCCGATCTGGTAGAGCAGGGGAAGAAGGAACGGCATGCCCCCGATGCCGAGGCGGGTGGCGAAGCTGCCCGCCACGGCGACGCGGAACGTCCGGATCCGGAACAGCTTCAGCCTGAGGAGGGGAAACTCGGCGCTCAGGGAATGGCGGCCGTAGGCTAGGAGCAGGAGAGCCGAGAGGCAGAGGAGGAAGACGATGCTCTTCAGGCTGAGCTCGTTCTCGCCGAACACCTCGAGGACGTACGAAAGCAGCGCTATCCCGGATCCGAAGAGGGCCAGCCCGACAAAATCGATCGGGGTGCCGAGCTCGGACCGATAGTCGGGCATGTGCCTGAAAACGAGGTACATTCCAGCGAGCCCGATCGGAAGGTTGACGAAGAAGATCATCCGCCAGTGCAGGTAATCGACGATGAGCCCGCCCGCGAGGGGGCCCAGGAGCGGGCCGATCAGCCCGGGCACCGCTACGAAGCTCATCGCGCGCACGAGCTCCGACCGCGGGAACGTGCGCACCATCGTGATCCGGCCCACCGGCATCATCAGCGCGCCCCCGCAGCCCTGCAGGATGCGCGCCCCGACCAGCATGGGCATGTTGACGGAGATCCCGCACACGAGCGAACCGAGCGAGAAGATCCCGATCGCCGTCAGGAAGACCCACCGGGTTCCGTACCGGTCCGCGATCCAGCCGCTGACCGGGATGAAGACGGCCAGGCTGATGGTGTAGCTGGTGAGCGCCGCCTTCATGCTCAGTGGCGCTATCCGAAGCGCGTCGGCGATGGTGGGGACCGCCGTGTTCAGGATCGTCGTGTCGAGCGACTCCATGAAGAACGCGACCGCGACAAGCCATGGCAGAAGCCGCTTTGCGGTTTCGATCGGCAAGGGGGCGCTCATGGCGGGCTGACCGAGGAGAAGCGCCGCCGGCGCCCAAAGCAATCCGGCTCGTTGTCCGGGCACCCGCCCCCGCGCCCACTTGAAAATCTCTTGCGTCGTTCCCCCGCCCGAGTGGAAACTTCGGGGCGTCTGACTGACACCGGACGCGCACCGTGCACCTCTGACTACATGGACGACGACGCTTCCAAGGAGAATCCGGCGGCGGATTTCAACAAGATCGACCTGAGCCAATTACAGGGCTTCAGCTTCGGTACCCAGTGGACCAAGGACAAGGAAACCTCGTCCGACGGGCGGGAGCAGGCCGACAGGCCGCCCCGCGACGACCACATGGGCGGTCGCGGCGGCGCCCCCGACCGAAGGGACCGGCGGTCATTCCAGAGGCCCCCGTCGGAGGGCGCGCCCGGGCCGCGTCGCGAAGCCCCGGGAGACCGGAGCCAGGGCGACAGGGCACCGCGCCGGGATGGGGGCGAGCACGGGGGCCCTGGGCGCCGCGGCGGGCCCGGCATGGAGAGGCAGGAGCGCGGGCCGTACGAGAGCCCCTACTTTGACGTCGCCTTCTACCCCGAGGACTCGAGTTTCAACACGCTCGTGAAGATGATCCGCTCGTCCGCGCGGACCATTGAGCTCTTTGAGATCGCCCGGACGGTCCTGGGCAAACCCGACCGCTTTGTCGTCGTTGTGGCACGGAAGCCGCGCCCGGCCGGCGCGCCCGAGGCTCCGCAGGAGCCGCTCTACATCTCCGTTCCCGACGGCGTTCCGTTCGAGTCCGAGGACGCCGCCGTGTCGCATGCACTGGGAATGCACCTCGCGAATTTCTTCGACAGTGCCGAGGTCGAGGTCGACCCCCCAAAGGGGACGTACCTTGTGATCAGCAAGTGCGGCGTCACCGGGGAGCTCCTGGGGCCCCCGAACTACCACCGCTACAACCAGATGGTGCAGCAGCACCACGCGTCGAGGCTGCCCCGGATGCCCTTCGAGGCGTTCCGGGCGCGGATAGAGACGGTTCGCGACCCCGAGGTCGTGAACCGGTGGCTCGAGAAGATGAGGAAGGTCACCCGATACACCTGGAAGGGGCCCGTGGCCGAAGGCCAGACGGCGCCCGCGTTCGACGGCTTTGAGGATGCCCGGCAGTTTCTGCTGGCCAATGCGCGCGAAAGCGTCGTGAAGGCCGCCGGCAGCGCTCGCTTTCACGGGAAGGCCCTGGAAACGATGCCCCGCGGCGAAATCCTCATGGCGATCGAGGGCGCCTACGAGCGGCAGCTCCGGTTCCCGCTCGACACCGCCAACCAGCTCAGGGGCAGGCTCCGCCGGGAGCACTTCACGATCTTCAAGAAGGGGTCAAAGGGCGTCTCGTACGTCTGCGCGGTAAAGCGCAAGTTCCGGGTGCCCGGCCAGGTGTTCTCGGAGAGCATCGGCAACCTCATCTCATTCATCGAGGCCAACCCCTTGGTGAAGGCGGGGGACCTTGCGGCGAAAATACTGGGAGTCGCGCCCCCGGCCGAGGGCGCGACGGTCGCCCAGGAGGAGCGCGAGAAAATAGTGCGGATGCAGGGCGACCTCATCTGGCTCGTGCGCGAGGGCTACGTCACGGAATTCATCGACGGCGGGCTATACGCGCCGCCCGTCATGGTCGAGGCGCGCAAGAAGGAGGTCGAGTCCGAGGAAGTTGACCCCGAAAACTTCCCGGAGACGCCCCCTGTCGGCGAACCGGGCGCAGCCGAGGCGCCGACCCCCGGGGAACCGGCTCCGGATGCTCCAGCTTCCCCTGGGAATTCGGCGCCCGAGGCGCCCGCCTCCGAGGCAACAATCCCAGAGTCGCCGGCCCCTCAGGCGTCCGCTGCCGACGCGCCCGCCTCCGAGGCTGCAATCCCCGAGACGCCGGCCCCCGAGTCGGCTTCGGGCGCGGAGCCCGGGGTGCCGCCGCCAACCGAGTCCTCCGTCACCTGATCAGCGGTCCCGGAGGCGGATCGAATGGCGTCCGTCGGGCTCTATCTCGAGGCCGAGGTGCAGTGCGTCGCGCGGAATCCAGCCCGCCACCCTGTCCGGCCATTCCACCGCGAGGCACCAAGGGCTTACTAGGAACTCCTCGACCAGGAGGTCCTCCGCCTCCCGGGGGGAGCCGAGCCTGTAGGCGTCCATGTGCGCGAGCATTCGCCCCGGGCCGCGGTGAAGCGTGTAGATCGTAAAGGCCGGGCTCGTCACGGGCTCGGTTATGCCGAAGCCGAGGGCGAGGCCCTGCACCCAGGTCGTCTTCCCGGCGCCAAGGTCGCCGTGCAGCGCGACCGTCACATCGGCCGGTATGACCGCCGCCCACTCGGCCGCGAGCGACCGCGTCTCCTCGGCGGTGCGGGTCGTGACGCCGGCCCGCAGCCTATCGGAGATGTTCGTAGCCACGGTATCTCCCGAGGGGGATCGCATCCGGCGGCACGGCGCCCGCGCGGACGAACCTGCCTATGCAGGTGAGCTTGGTGCGCGGAAAGGCCCGGTGCCACGCCTTCTCGAGAGCGGCGCCCCCGGCGCCCGAAGCGACGCTGAAGGCGAGTTCGTAGTCCTCGCCGTCGCATAGGGCCTCGCGGACCGTGGCCCCCGCGCGCCGCGGAAGCTTCCCCGCGAAGACCGCCGGGGCGGAACCCCGGGGCGTGAGCGCCGCCAGGTCCTTGGCAAGCCCGTCGCTAACGTCGATCATCGCCCGCACCTCTTTTCGGCGGGCGAGCCAGGCTCCCTCGGCCAGCCTGGGCTCGAACCGGTAGTGATGGCCGGTCCGCACGCTTCGCCCTACCGCGCCCGTCACGTAGATCCAGTCGCCTGCGCGCGAGCCGGCGCGGGCGAGGATTCGCCCGGTCGCCTCCCCGGTGAGGGCGAGGGTGGCCACGAAGGAACCTGGAAGGCGGGCCACGTCGCCGCCCACGACCGGGACCCCGCGCAGCATGCTCTCGCTGGCCAGGCCCCTGTAGAACTCGGCGAGCCACGCGATGGAGACCCTGCCGTCGAGCGCGAGCGCGACGACGGCTGCGCGCGGGCGTCCCCCCATCGCCGCGATGTCGCTCAGGTTGCGCCTGAACAGCTTGGCGGCCACCGCGCGAGCCGGGGTCCGGTCGTCGAAATGGATCCCGTGAACCACGGGATCGACCGTGAGGAGCTCGCGTCCGCGCGGCGGCGGGAGCACCGCACAGTCGTCGCCGATGCCGGCCGGGGCGCGGGGCGAGGCCCGGCCGAGCCAGCGCCGGATGCAGCCGATCAGCGCGCTCTCGCCGATCGAGGAGACCGATCCGCGGGCGGTCCGCGAGAATAGGCGGATTGCGGTCACGAGCCAATCCCCGCGACGACGAGGAACATGGAGTTCAAGTTGAAGAGCGCATGAGCGACAATGGTAGTCCCGATCATGCCGGTCCGCTCATAGGCGAGGCAGAAGACGACTGCGAGGGCGACGAGGGGCAGGAGGCTAGGGAGGCCGGCCAAATGCTCGCCCCATGCGACGTGGAGCGCGCCGAAGAGTGCCGAGGTGAGCCCGATGGCGATCCAGCGAGGCATCCGCGTCCGGAAATACCTGAAGAGACCCGCGCGGAAGAGGATCTCCTCGGCAGCGGGGACGAGGAAGGCGGCCAGCGCGACGAACAGCCATCGCAGCGCCGGGGAATGGATGTTCTCGAAGATGTCCACTATTTCCTGCTTTTCGTTGGGGAAGCCCATCCGGGTGATGGCGAATTCCGAGGCATAGTTCACCGCGTCAACCAGGGGCATCGCGATCAGAAACGTGGCCAGCCCGCTCTTGAGCGCCGCAAGCAGCGACGGGGGGCCGGCGGCGCCCCTCACCCGCGCGCCGAACAGGCCGTAGAAAGCGGCGATCCCGAGCAGGAACCCGCCCTCCATCGCCGCGTAGCCGACGATCGCCGTGGCATCCGCGCCCATTGCCACGTGGCGGAATGCGAGGCCGGCGGTCCCGCTTAGCGCCGTGGCCCCCAGGAACCCGAAGCAAAGGAAGCATCCAAAGTCGATCGGCGGAAGGCGCCACTCGGCAAGCCGCGCCTCGCGCCTCGCCCTGGCGCCCGGGCCGAGGAGGAAGCGCCACACGATGAGCCCCAGGCCGCAGAGCGGGAGCGCTATCTCGATGGCGATGGCCGCAACCGCGGCCCGCGTCAGTTCGTCCGGCTGGCTCACGATGCCGCGAGCGGGAACACGATCCTGCCGTCGACGATCGTCGTCTTAACCCGGCCCTGAAGAGTCCTTCCGTGCCAGGGCGAATTGCTCGATTTGCTGTACCCCGCCTTGGCGTCATAGGTCCACGCCTCGTCGGGGTCGAAGAGGCAGATGTCCGCGGCGGACCCGGCCGCGAGCGTGCCTGCGGAAAGGTTGAGAATGCCGGCCGGCTTGCGCGTCATGAGGTCCAACGCGTGCGCAAGCCTGAAGCGGTTCCGCCTGACGAGGACGTCGAGGACGACGGGGAGCGCCGTCTCCAGGCCGAGGACGCCGTTCGGAGCGTAGTCGAACTCCCTGTCCTTCTCGTAGTCCGTGTGCGGAGCGTGGTCCGTGGCGATGCAGTCGAGCGTGCCGTCCTTCAGCCCCGCGATGATCGCCCTGCGGTCCGCCTCGGCCCTCAGCGGCGGGTTCATCTTGAAATTGGTGTCGTAGTTCGAGAGGGCCGCGTCCGTGAGCGCGATGTGGTGGGGCGTCGCCTCGGCCGTCACGTGGATTCCGTCGGCCTTCGCCCGCCGGATGATCTCGACGGAGAGCGCCGACGACACGTGCTGCATGTGGATGTGCGCGCCCGTGTAAGAGGACAGGATGACGTTCCTCGACACGATCAGGTCCTCGGCCGCGTTGGGCCATCCGCGCAACCCCAGCCTTATCGACATGTCGCCCTCGTTCATGACCGCGCCGTCGGTCATGGACTGGTCCTGGCAGTGGTCCATGATCGGGAGGCCGAACATCGTGGCGTATTCGATGGCCCTCCGCATGAGCTCGTTCGACTGCACGCAGTCGCCGTCGTCAGTGATCGCCACGACACCGGCCCTCTTCAGCGATCCGATCGGCGCCAGGGCCTCGCCCTTCATGCCCATCGTGATGCATCCGGTCGGCAGGACCTTGACGAGCGCGTCGCGCCGCACGGCGTCGAGGATGTACTGGATCGTGCCCGCGTTGTCGGCCGGCGGCGCAGTGTTCGGCATGCAGACGACGGTCGTGAAGCCCCCGGCGGCGGCGGCCCTCGAGCCCGTGGCGATCGTCTCCTTGTGGGACTGGCCGGGTTCGCGGAAGTGAACGTGGATATCCACGAGCCCGGGCGCGGCCACAAGCCCGCGGCCGTCGATCTTCCTCGCCCTCCTCCGTTCGGCGGCGGAAAGGGAGGTTGCGATGATTCCGTCGCGCGCGAACAGGTCGCCGACCGAGTCGCGCTTGGAGGCGGGATCGACGATGCGGGCTCGGCTTATCCAGAGTGAGGGCATGGGCGCGGGCTATTCGGTGGACGAGATCACGTGCTCGGGCTGGTAGCCCGCGCACAGGTAAAGGGCCGCCATCCGGACCGCGATCCCGTTGGTGACCTGCTCGAGGATCACGCTGCGGTCGCCGTCGGCAAGGTCGCTGTCGATCTCGACGCCGCGGTTGATCGGGCCCGGGTGCATGATGATCGCGCGGGGGTTGAGCCAGGACGCCCGGGTCTTGTTGAGCCCGAACATGCTCGTGTATTCGCCGAGCGACGGGAAATGCCGGTGGCCCTGGCGCTCGTGCTGGATGCGAAGGAGCATCACAACATCGGCATCAGCCAGGGCCGACTTGAGGTCATGGGAGACCTCCGCGCCGAGGGCCGTGAAGCCGTGGGGGACGAGAGTGGATGGGCCGACAAGGGTGACTGCCGCGCCCATCTTGATGAGCGCATGGATGTTGGACCGGGCCACGCGGCTGAAGAGGATGTCGCCCAGGATCGCTACCTTGCGCCCCTTCATCGACCCGAGGTGCTCCTTCATCGTGAACGTGTCGAGGAGGCCCTGTGTCGGGTGCTCATGGGCGCCGTCGCCCGCGTTGATCACCGGTATGTCCAGTATCTTGCTCAGGTAAAGGGGCGAGCCGGCCGCCGAGTGCCGGATCACGATCATGTCCGCGTTGAGCGCCTGGATGTTCTTCGCCGTGTCGCGGAGCGTCTCGCCCTTCGTCGTCGAGGAGCTCGCGGCGTCGAAAGCTATGACGTCGGCGCTCAGCCGCTTCGCGGCCATCTCGAAGGCCATGCGGGTGCGCGTGCTCGGCTCAAGGAAGAGGTTGACGATCGTCTTGCCGCGCAGCGCGGGCACCTTCTTGACGTTGCGCTTCAGGATCTTCTTGAACGCCGCCGAGGTCGCGTGGATCTGTTCGATCTCGGCGAGGGTCAGGTCCTCGAGCGCCAGCAGGTGTCTACGGGTCCAGGTCATCGGATTGAGGCGCGCTCGGCCCGCAGGGCCCTAGGGCGGATGTCGATCCGGTCGCGCGCCGGATCGTCGTCGAGCAGGACGACGACATCCTCGTCGTCCGCTGCCGCGACCGTGGTGCCCGCAAAGTCGGCGGCGACGGGAAGGCGCCGGCTGCACCGGTCGACAAGCACGGCCAACTCGACGGTTGCGGGCCTGCCGTGGTCAAAGAGCTCGTCAAGGGCGGCCTTCACGGTGCGTCCGGTGAAGAGGACGTCGTCGACCAGAAGGACGTTGGCCCCGTTGACGTCCCCAGGCAGGATCGTGGGGGCGAATTCCTTCGGGACGGGATGGGTGCCTATGTCGTCCCGGTGGAACGAGATGTCGAGGTCGCCGACCCGCTTGATGCCGAGCCGGGCGCACAGCCGCCGGGCGACCGGGATACCCCCGTTTGCGATCCCGAGGACGAGGAGACCCTTCGCATGGCGATGCCGGGCCTCGATGGCCGCGGCAAGCCGTTCCATGGCGGCGTGCACCTCCCGGGAGCCAAGGGTCTTGTGCGTGGCCATTGCGCCAAGTACTGCATGCCGGTCGAGCCGCGGTAAAGAAAAATGGGAGCCTGTGTGCCGGATCAGCGGGGAGTCCCGAGCCAGGCGGCGAGGTCGTCGTCCCCGAGGATGCGCCGTGCCCGCTGGTATTCCGGGGCGAGGAGGCGCGCGTAGGACGGCTCGGCGAAGCGCTGGCAGTGGAGGAGGACCCGGGCGCGCTGGCCCGGCGCGCGCACGAGCCGGCCTAGGGCCTGGTTGACCTTCTGCATGCCCGGGATCCTGTACACCCGGTCGAACGCCGCGTCCCGGCCAAGGTCAGCGAGCGCGGCGAGCCTCGCCCGCTGGACCGGGTTGACCTCGGGGAGAGCGGGCCCGACCACCATGGCGTGGGTCACGCGCCCGCCCAGCATGTCGATGCCCTCGGCAAAGCCCGACCCGAGCACGAGAAAGAGCGCGCGGCCCTCCTCCAGCGACTCGTTGATCCACGCGTTCTGCGCCGACAGCTCGCCCCTCCTTGGCTGGAGCGCGGCCGGCCCGAACTCCCGGGCCACCGACTCGGCGTAGGCGAAGCTCGGAAAGAACACGGCGACAGGGGCTCCCGCGCCGGCGGATCTGTGGAGGCTCGCGACGGTTTCCGCGGTGGTCGCGATGTGCCGCTGTCGGTGCTGGAAGCTGGTGTCCACCCGAAGATCAACGGCCACGTCGTAGGCGCCGTCCCTCCAGGGCGTGGCGGCCCGGATCGGCTGCAGGCCGGCGCAATCGCAGGCCTCCGCGAACCTGTCAGCCGGGCCGGGGGTCGCGGTCGCAAACACGACGCCGCCAAACTCCCGGAGGGCGGACCCGATCACGGGCGCCGCGTCGAGGCAGGTGATGGAGAGGGCCCCGTCCTGCGGGCACCACCAGAGCCTGGGAAGGTCGAGCGAGGCCAGCTGCTCGGCGACCGACGGGTTCTTCCAGATGAGCCCGGCCGCGTGCGGCCCGAGCGCCGCGTAGTCCATGGGGAAGGCCGCCGCACCCTCGGCGAGCCCCGAAAGGTGGTCGTCCGCGTCCTCGCGATCTGCGTCCGCAAGCGCGCCCGACTTGACCCGGGATTCGAGGAATCGGGTCCAGCGGTCCCACTGCGCCACCCACCGGGAGTCCGCGCGGACCTGCCGGAGGGCATCGCACACGGCGCGGGCGTCGGCGGCGGCGAAGGCGTGTGAATGGGCGTCGGCAGCCCGCGCCGGGAGGTTGTGGGCCTCGTCCACCAGGAGGAGAGTCCTCGCCGGGTCGAACCCCGGCCGGTCGTAGAAGAGCACGCGGCTGTCTGGCGAGAACACGTAGTTGTAGTCTCCGATCCAGACGTCGTTGAACGCGAGGGCGGCGCGGGTGATCTCGTACGGGCAGATGCGGGCGCTCAGGCCGGCGTTGCGGAGCGAGCCCAGGTCCCGCGGCTGGTCCTCGATGAGGTAGAACCTCGACAGGCCGCTCCCGGCCCACCGCCTCTCGGCCCCGTCCAGGTATGCGCAGGCCTCCCGGACGCACTGGAAGACCGAGTTGACGCAGTGCTCGGATTTGTTGCGGACGTGCCAGGCCGCCACCGGCGCTCCCTCGCCGAGGTCCGGGCCCGGCGCCGTCATCTCCCTGAGCGTCCCGACGACCTCGAGCTGGCCCGTCGACTTGCCGGTGAGGTAGACCACGCGATCGAAATTGCCGTCCCTCAACTCGCCGAGCGCGAACTCGAGCAGGACGCCCGTCTTGCCAAACCCGGTCGGGGCCTCGAGGAGGACGGCCGACAGCGCCCCCCGGACGGCCTGGCGGAGCTCGGCCGCCGCGGCCTCCTGGCCGTGGCGCAGGGCGGCGAATGCGGGGCGGAATCTCAGCTGGCGCAGCCTTTCCCGGCCGCGAAGCCGCAGGTCCAGGAACTCGGCGACCCGGTCCAGCTGCAGGTCGAGCAGGCGGTCGTCCGCCGTCGAGAGGTTGACCGTCTGCGCGAGGCCCGTGTCCGCCTCGACGAAGATGAGCTCGCACGCCTCGCGCGCGCCGCGCAGCGCCGCATAGGCCGCGAGCTGCACGAAATACCCGGGATAGTCGGCCCGAAGCTCCGCCTCGCTCGCGGGGAGTGCGCGGGTCACGGTCTTTATCTCGCGCAGGACGGCGCGGCCGCCCGTACGCACCACCTGGTCTATCCTGCCGGAGAGCCCGACGATCCAGCCCTTCCTGGCGATCTCGCCCTCGACGGGCACCTCGAACTCGGCATCCGCGCCCTCCGAGATCACCATGTCCCGGATCTTCCGGTGCCAGCGGCTGCCGAGCTGGGCCCGCCAGAGCCCGCCCGGCCCGGCAGGCGAGGCGCGCGGGCCGATCGTGAAATCCGATAGGTCGCCCACGCTCATCTGGGCGCGGCGCTGGTCCAGGTCGAAGTTCACGGTACCACGATCTCGGTGCGCGAGCCCAGGTACTCCTCGAGGCTGCGCCGGAGCCGGGCGACGTCCTCGGCCCTGGATTCCTGCTCGCTCAGCGGGCGGTTGAGGACAGCGGCCGCGACGGCCCGGTCGGCCGCGGGCAGCGACGGGAGCCAATCCTGCTTCACAGGATAACCCTCGTCGCGCGCGAAGAGGAAGAGGCTCTTCAGGTGCACGATGTCGGGGCGCCCCGACGCGGCGAACGCGTCGAGCGCGGTCCGCAGCAGCTGCTCCACGTTCGGGCGGCTCTCCTCGTGCACGGGGTTCCGGCCGATGACGGCGGCCAGCGCCGAGGCGAACCGGAGCGCGTCATAGCTCTTCCCGATCGCCGCGCGCCGGGCGAGGATCCGGATCTCCCTCACGAACCAGGTGCGCCCCTGGTTGGAGCTCTCCAGTATCGCCGAGACCGTGTCGAAGAGGTCCGGCGCCACATGGGTGGGCGAGGGCTTCTTCGAGACGCGCTGCAGCGCGAGCAGGTTGCCGTGCTCGGCCGAGAAGAGCCCGAATGCCTGGAAGGCGTCCGTCGGGGGACGCTTCTCGATCACGAACGCCTCGGTCGTCAGTGTCTGGCCTGGCACCAGGGTCCAGCCTAGTTGGCCTCGCGGAGCTTTGCCACGTCCGTCACCGGCCACGGCGGCACGACGGCGCCTCCGGAGATGACCATCTTCATCCCGTCCCCAACCGACATCTCGAGCTCGACGGCGTCGCGCCTGGGGACGATGAGCAGGAACCCGCTCGTCGGGTTGGGGGTCGTCGGTACGAACACCGTCCAGACGTCCTCCTCCGTCTTCGCTTGGGCCTCGCCCTTGGCCATGCTCGTCAGGAACCCGATCGTCCAGCATCCCTTCCTGGGGAACTCGACGAGGACCACCTTGTTGAAGAGGTGGCGGCTCTGGGAGCTGAACGTGTTCACGATCTGCCGGACCGTAGTGTACACGGCGCTGACGCCGGGGATGCTCTGGACAAAGCGGTCGCCGATGCTGAAAAAATACTTCCCGAAGACGTACCGCGACGCATAGCCGAGGAGCGTCACAAGGATCACGACAATGAAGGTCGCGAGGATGTCCCAGACGGTCTCGATTCCTGGCCTGCCGCGAAGCCAGTTGGGGACGAATCCAAAGAAGACCGGCTTGAACGTTCCGCCTACCAAGTCGATGACCTTGCCGAAGACAAAGATGGTGAACCACAGCGGGGCCACCAGAATCACGCCGGAGAAGAATGCGTTGCGCAGCGCGACGTAGCGCGAGTTACTGGGTGGGGGTTCAGCCATGGGCTTGGGGGATGAGTCCCCGCATTCGAACGGTTGGCGGCTGCCTACGCCAGCTTGAACCGGGGCATGGCCGCGGAGCGGGCCAGGAGCCGCATCGCCCGCGCCTCGGCCCTTCGCATCGCCCGCTTGGCCGAGGGACCCCGGTCGTCATAGCCCGCGAGGTGGAGCCAGCCGTGGACCAGGTAGAGAGTGATCTCGTCCGAGAGGCGCGCCCCGGTCTTCCTCGCGTGGCGCGCCGCCGCGTCCACCGAGACGCAGATCTCCCCCGCGAGATTGTTCGCGGCGTCGCCCGCAAACGTGATCACGTCGGTGGCGGACGGATCCCCCATGAAGCGGGCGTGCAGGTTGGCGAGCGCCGGGTCCTCGAGAAACGCCACCGAAAGCGTCCCGGAGGGGCATCCCCCCCTGAACAGGCCGGCGTGGGCGTCGAGGAGGCCGACTGCCGCGGCCACCGCCGTTCGGTCGACTCGCAGGCGGGGATGGCGGTTTGCGACTTCGAGGGGGCGCCGTGCTCCTTTCACGCCTTGGCCTCGCTTGGCGGCTCCCCCGCCGGGGAATACGCCACCCTGGAATGGAGCATGTTGAGGAGGGTGAAGGTGAAGCTGTCCCTGATCTTCGCCAGGTCCTCGAACGTGATCGGTGCCTCGTCCAGCTGGCCTTGGGCGACGCGGTCGGAGATCAGGCTGTCGATCCGGGCCCCGAGCCTTTCGGCGGTTATGGTCCTCACCGAGCGGGTGACGGCCTCGACTCCGTCGGCGAGCGACACGACGGCGCTCTCCTTGAACTGCGGCTTGGGCCCATCGTAGCGGAACGGCCCGTCCGGGACGCGGGGGGGCTCCACCCCGGGGAAGGGCGACTGCGACTGGGCCAGCGCCCGCTCGTAGAAGAACTTCACGAGCGTCGTCCCATGGTGCTGGCGGATCACGTCGGTCACGGCCCGGGGCAGGTGGTGCCTGGTCGCCAGCTCGACGCCGTCCGCCACATGCTGGCGGATGATGACCGCTGAGGCGGCCGGGTCCTTTTCGTCGTGGGGGTTGCCGCCGTCGCGCTGGTTCTCCGTGAAGAACCCGGGGTTCGTCGATTTTCCGATGTCGTGGAAGAGCGAGCAGGCCCGCGCAAGCAGCGGGTTGGCGCCTATGGCGTTGCACGCGTTCTCCGCAAGCTGGGCGACGACAAGCGAGTGGTGGTAGGTTCCCGGCGCCTCGAGCTGCATCCGCCGAAGCAGGGGATGGTTGAAGTCCGTCAGCTCAAGTAGGGTGATGTCCGTCGTCCGATTGAACAGCGCCTCAAGCACCGGCAGGAGGCCGACGACCGCAATGCCCGTCAGGAGGCCCGTCAAGAGGCCGGCGACCATCTGCCAGAAGAGGTTGGCGACCGGCGTCTGCTGCGCGATACCGATCAGCGCCGCGAAGGCGGCCACCGTAAGGCCCCCCATCCCGGCCGCCCGCACGACCCGGGCGCGGCTGCGCGCCTCGCGGCACCCGAAGATCGCGACCATCGAGGCAAGGAACGTGAGGACAAGCAGATCGAGCCGGTTTCCATAGATGACGCCGGTGAAGATCGAGATGAGCAGCGCCATGAAGATCGCCGATCCCGCGTCGATCAGGATGGCCACGATCAGCGGCGCGAGCGCCGTGGGGGCAAGGTAGGGCAGGGCGGCCGCCCAGGTCGAATCCCGCACGATGAGCTCCGCCCCGCCGGCCGAATAGACCGCGCGCACGAGGGCGAGATTGAAGATCACCACGAGCGCCAGCAGCCCGAGTCGGACATTGCTTGCGAGCGTCTCCGGGTCCTCGAGCCTCACGTAGATTATCGAAGCGAGCACCATCGCGAGCACGAGCAGCACCCTTCCGAAGAGCTCGAGCCCGTCATCGAGCTCCGCCGCGCCCCCCTCCCTGGCGGCCATGCGGTACGCGGTCGCCATCTCGTACTGCTCTCCCGTCACGCGGTCGCCCGCATCCACGATCATCTTGCCCAGGGGCACCCTGACCGTCACGGGCTTGATTTTGCTCAGGACGGCCGCCTCGCGGGCCGCGACCGCCTCCCGGTCGAACACGAGGTTCGACTGCACGCCGCCGCGGAAGAGCCTGAAAAGCGCCTGCGCGGCAGGCCGGGGAACCCCTTCCGCCGAGAGGCTCACCCTGAGGAACGTCAGGGCGTCCTCCATCGACTGGACCGGGCGCGTCGCCAGGCCGCCTGACGGCCGCTCGATCTCGTACATCACGACGGCGCCGGGCGCGGCGCCTGGCACCACGGAGTCGCTGACCCCCTCGTTGTAGATCTGCCGCAGCGCCGCAAATCCGTTCTCGAAGAGCGCGGCGCGCGCCGCCGCGTCCCCCGCGCCGAGGAGCGCGGCCAGGTCATCCGTATTCGTCTCGTATGGGCCGCGCGCGTTGTAATCGTCGGCGATGGCGGCCAGCGCCGCGCGCCGGTCAAAGAAGAGCGCCGGCGTGTTCGGGTGCGCCGCCTCGAAGGCGGCCAGCTTCCCAAGGAGGAAGCGCGCGGCGCCCTCAAACCGTTCGAGCGGCGCCATGTCGAGCCGGTAGATCGGCGGGAGCCCGCTAAGCCGCTGCTCCTGCTCGACCCGCGTCCTCTCCGTGCTCACGTAGGTGAACGGCGTCCCCGCGACGATCCTCACCGGCGCGATCTGGTTCGGCAGCACGGGAAGGTCGAGCACCCTCATCCTGGCCGAGCTGATGACCACGATCGCGGCCACCGTCACGATGAAGATCAGCCCCGCGACGAGCCGGCTCCGCTCGAGGAAGTCCCTGAAGCCGGAAGGCTCGGACTTTGAGTCGCCCCGGCGCGCGCCGAGCCCGCCGACGAGAAGCCTGAGCTGGTTGCGAACGGACATCCTAGCGGCCCCCGTCCGGGCCGCTGCCGGCCGGCGGATTCTTGTAGCGCTCGTATGCGTCGACAATCCGCTGGACGAGCGGGTGGCGCACGACGTCGGCTCCGGTGAACGTGTGAAAGACGATTCCGGGCGTGTCCTTCAGGATGTGGCGCACCTCGAGGAGCCCGGACCGCTTGGGCCGCGGCAGGTCAATCTGCGTCACGTCGCCGGTCACGACCATCCGGGAGTCCTCCCCCAGCCGGGTTAGGAACATCATCATCTGCTCGGACGTCGTGTTCTGCGCCTCGTCGAGGATCACGAACGCGTGCGAAAGCGTCCGGCCGCGCATGTAGGCGAGCGGGGCGATCTCTATGATCCCCTTCTCGGTCAGCTTCACGACCTCCTCCGGGTCCAGCATGTCGTGGAGCGCGTCGTAAAGGGGCCGCAGGTAGGGGAGGATCTTCTCACGGAGGTCGCCCGGGAGGAACCCCAGCGCCTCGCCGGCCTCGACCGCCGGCCGCGTCAGCACGATCCGCTTAACCTCGTGGTTGAGGAGCGCCGACACCGCAGCCGCCACGGCGAGGTAAGTCTTGCCCGTGCCTGCGGGGCCGATCCCGATCACGATCTGCTTCCTCAGGACCGCCTGCAGGAATTCCTTCTGGCCTATGGTCTTGGGAACCACGCTCTTGCGATCGGTGGCGATCACGAGCGGCTCGTCCAGGAACGCCTGCCACCGCCTAGCCTCGCCATTCGCAAATGAGTCCACGAGCCTGGCGAAGTCGGGGGTCCGGATGGTCATTCCCTGGCTCCGCGCCGCGTTCAGGAAGGCAAAGAACTCCTCCGCGAGCGCCAGGGGCTCCTGGGGCGCCTCGATCTTCAGCCAGTCCTCGCGGGTCACGAGCTTCACCCCGAGCGCCCGCTCCGCATGGGCAAGGTTTTCCTCCTTGCCTGCGTAGAGCTGGCTCAGGTGCCTGGGGCTCTGGAAATGAAGCGTCTTGGCGGGCACGGGCGTCTGTCACGAATTGGGGCCGATCTGCCCCGCGGCTGCCGAAAGCTTTTCCCATGTCGCCTCGAGCGACTGCGGGAGGACGCGGGTCTGACCCACGACCGGCATGAAGTTGGTGTCGCCGTTCCAGCGCGGGACGACGTGAGCGTGCAGGTGGGCTATGCTGCAGCCCGCCGCCGCCCCTAGGTTGAACCCGATGTTCACGCCGTCGGGCTTGACGGATGCCGCGAGCAGCCGCTTCGCGAACACAATCTCCCCCATCAGGTCGGCCCGTTCGGCGGAGCTCAGGTCCTCGAGCTCCACGACCTCCCTGAACGGGACGGCGAGCAGGTGCCCCGGATTGTAGGGGAAGCGGTTGAGCACCAAGTACGAATACGCCGACCGGTGCACGATCAGGGCCGCCCGGTCGTCCCCCAATTCCGGGAGTTCCGTGAACGGTCGCTTCATCGTTGCCGGATAGCGCGGCGCCTCAATGTAGTCCATGCGCCAGTAGGCGTGAAGCTGCTGCATCGTGTAGGGTCGGAGATCGGATCAGATGGGGTGGGCAAAGTCAAAGACTTGCCTATAGGCCCCGAGACTGCGTCATTTTGGGGTCATGCCGGTTGCCAATCCGTCCCGCCGAGTCGCAATAACAGGATTGGGCGCAGTGACGCCCGTCGGGCTGACGGCTTCGGCCACATGGCATGCGCTTGCAGCGGGCCGCAGCGGAATAGGGCTAATAACACGCTTTGACGCAACGGGATGCACTGCGAGGATAGCCGGCGAGGTGAGGGGCTTTGATCCGACAGCGCACCTTGCAAGGACCCTGCATCCGCGCGGACCCAGGGCGGATCCCGTCACGGCCGCCATGTCGCACAAGGATCTTCGCAAGCTGGGACGCTTCACGCACTTGGGGCTCTGCGCCGGCATCGAGGCCTATGCCGACTCAGGCCTTGATCGCTGCCGGGATTCGATCCCTCCCGAGCGCATCGGCATCAACCTTGGCGTCGGGCTCGGGGGGCTTCCCGAGATAGTCGCCATGCATGAGACGTGGCGGCATGGCGGCTTCCGGAAGATCTCGCCCTTCTTCATCCTCCAGACCGCTCCCAACATCCTCTCCGGCCAGCTCGCCATCCTGCTGGACTGCCGCGGGCCGAACATGAGCATCGCCTCGGCGTGCGCGACGAGCGGCCACACCCTGGGCGAGTCCGCGCGCGCCATCCGACGCGGCGACGCCGATTTCATCCTGGCGGGGGGCGCCGAGGCGGTGATCACGCCCATCGCCATTGGCGCCTTTGCGCAGATGAAGGCGCTCTCGACCCGCAACGACGCCCCCGAGAAGGCGTCGCGGCCCTACGATTGCGACCGGGACGGGTTCGTGGTCGGGGAGGGCTCCATTGTGTTCGCGCTGGAGGAAATGGAGCATGCGCGCCGCCGGGGGGCGCGGGTGCACGCGGAGCTCCTGGGATACGGCGCGACGGCAGATGCGCACCACCTTTCATCGCTGGCGCCGGAGGCGGAGGGATCGCGGCGGTCGATGCAGCTCGCGCTCGCCGACGGGGGGATCCCGCCGGAGGAGGTGGGCTACGTCTCCGCACATGCAACCTCCACGCCCGGGGGCGACGGCGAGGAGGCGGCGGCGATCGCGGCCATCTTTGGCGGCGCGAGGGAGAGGCTCCACGTGAGCGCGATCAAGTCCATGACCGGGCACCTGCTCGGCGGCGCGGGCGCCCTCGGCGCCCTGGCCGCCGTCCTAGCCATCGAGAAGGGCGTCATCCCGCCCACCATCAACCTCGACAACTTGGACCCGGCGTGCGCGGCGCTCGGCCTCGATTTCACGGCGCACAAGGCCGTTGAGAAGAGGGTCGACGCGGCGCTTGCCAACAGCTTCGGATTCGGCGGGACCAACGCCTCGCTGGTCTTTGGGCGCGCGTAGCGTTGTTGCCACGCGCCTGCCTACATGGCGTCGGGCGGCGGCGGAACGCCGGAGGAGGGGGCCGTGGTGGCCGGGTGTATGATGACCCGTGAAGCCTTTTCCGGCGAAAGGTAGGACCTTGCAAGGGCGTCGATGTCCGCCTTGGAAATCGACCCAAAGTCGGAGTGCCTGTCCCGGGCGTAGTCCAAGGCCGCCGGCGCCTCCTGGGCCTTCACGAGCACGGTGATCCAGTACCGGTTCGTGCGCTCGGTCTCGAGGGTGGCGGTGAGCAGGGGGTTCTTGACCCGGTCGAGCTCTTCCTGGGTCGCCCCCTTTGAGCCCAGGTCACCCCCGGCTGCGAGCACGGCCTTCTCGACCCCGGCCGCCTTTGCCGGGCTCACCTCGACGATCGCCATTATGTAGCCGTAGCCCGGGAGGATGTCGCTTGCGGAGCTCGCCACGTACGGGCTGACGGGGCCGCCCAGCTGCTCGCCCAGCTTCGCGCGCAGGCGGCTTGACAGCACGTCGGCAAGCACGGCCAGGCGGCGCGCCCTGTGCGCGTCCATACCGTCGGACGTCGGCCAGTAGACGGCGACAAGGCCCACCGTGTCGGCCGTGTCGACGGGGATGTCCCTCACGAACGGCCGGCTTGGGAAGGACACCCTGCGCAGCTCGTCAAGCGCCGGCCTGGGGTCGCGTTTCGGCAGCGCGCCTATGGTCTTCGAGGCGTCATCGATGGCGGCGTCGATGTCGAAGTCGCCCGCGACCGAGACCTCGAGGGCGCCGTGCGCGAGCTGGGGCGCGAGCCAGGCCTTCTCCTCTTCCAGGTTGCGCGCCATCACCGCCTCCATCGGAGGCAGCCCGAACCGCGGGTCGCCGCCCGCGAGGAGCCTGGCCACCTCGAGCCGGAGCGGGCCCCTTACCCCGTGCTCAAACCTCTGGTACTCCGATTCGATTCGCTTGCGCGCCTCGACAAGGGACTCGGGGCGGTATCCCGGATCGGCGAGCGACGCCGCGAGCAGCTGGAATTCGAGCGCGAGGTTCTCCCTGTCTGTCTCCCCCGCAAGGGCGAACGCGTCCAGAGTGGACGCAAATCGGAGGCCGACCCTCTTGCCGGCGAAGATCCGCCTCAGGTCGCTGACGCTGTGCCTGCCGAGCCCGCCCGCCGAGAAGGTGAGGCCCGCGAGGGTGGCAAGGCCGGGCTCGGTGGCGGCGGGCTCCGTGAGCTGGCCCGTTCCCAGCCGGGCCTCGAGATAGATCCTGTCGGCCTCGAAGTCGGTCTTCTTCAGGTTCAGCCGGACGCCGTTTGCAAACGTGACCTCGGTGATGTCGAGGTCTTCGATGTGCCGCTGGCTGGCGACCGCGCCCGCGGGGCCGAAGTCGGCGTAGGCCCACGCGCTCTTGGCCGGCGCGCCGGGGGGCGCACCGGGGGGTGCCACGGCGCCATCCTGCGACTTGGAGTAGGCGGCGGCGACCGCGGCGTTCGCGTCGCCCTCGATCACCGCGTTTCCCGCGACGAAGACATACCTGCCGGGCGCCGCCCAGGTCGCCTTGAGCGCCTCCAGGCAGTCGCCCGGGGAAACCTTGGCGAGCGCGGGGCCGATCAGCGCAAGGTCGTCGGCCGGGCTCATGAACACGCTGCCCTCGACGAGGCTGTCGGCGATCTCGTCGGCGAGGTCCCCGGACCGGCGGGCCGGCGCGTTCCTCACCGACTGATCCAGGTCGTTCCGGAAGCCGGCGACCGCATTCTGGAGCTCGTCGGGGCGGAACCCGTAATCCAGCGCGCGGCGCAGCTCCTGCTCGGCGATCCCCAGAGCCTCGATCCACTGTTCCGGCCTGCAGACCGCGTCGATGTCGGCCTCGCGGAAGAGGCCGTAG
>Ga0181530_10000149_pt1 | contig 86227 bp, 62 predicted proteins | sample PEATcosm2014_Bin_42_FD_119769 | JGI IMG/M metagenome (GOLD analysis project Ga0181530, IMG submission 119769) | Peatland microbial communities from MTU Mesocosm Facility, Houghton, MI, USA - PEATcosm2014_Bin10_60_metaG | ecosystem: Environmental > Terrestrial > Soil > Wetlands > Peat | place...
CGCCATTGCCATCGACGTTGCTTTGCTGCGGGCGATTCCGGGATTGCCCGGTGCGTGGCTTATCTCCGGTCTCCTCTACGACGTGGCCACCGGACGGGTTGAACTCGTAGTACCGCCAGCTCCGATTCGTACTCCGTAATCCCCAAACTGTTTCATATTACTTTTCTCACCAGCCGCTTCAACGTATTCATGTTGGCGAGATCATCCAGCGGCTCGTCGATCGGCGTCTCCGCGATGAAGGCTGCGTGCGCCAGCCGCGGATCGTTCAACAGCCGGCGAAACGTTTTCAACCCGATGCTTCCCTTCCCGATGTGCTGATGCCGGTCCAGTTTCGACCCGCGCGCGGCCTTGGCATCGTTGCAATGCCAGACATATACATTCCCTAAGCCGACGGTGCGGTCGAGCTGATCGAGCGTTTCCACAAATCCGTCGTCACTAACAATGTCATACCCGGCCACGTGCGTGTGGCAGGTATCGATGCAAACTCCCGAAGGCACGAAGTTCTTCAGCAAGTACAGCAATTCTGCAACCTGCTCGAAGTTGCCGCCGAGGGAAAACTCCGAGCCGGCGGTGTTCTCGATAAGCACGCGCAAGTTGCCGGCTGCTAGGTCCAAGCCATCGACCGCCTGCTCAATCGCCAAAGCCGCGCGGCGCAGGCCTTCCTCCCGGCTGCTGCCGCGAGACGAGCCGGGATGCAGCACCAGGAACTCAGCGCCCAGCGCTAGCGCTCGCTCTACCTCTCCACGAAAGGCGACGATCGATTTGGAATGGAATTCCGTGTTGCCGCCCGCGAGATTCACAAGATAGTTAGCATGAATGACCAGCGGTTTCAGATCATAGCGCTCGCGCAAACGGTTCATCTCGTCGCACTGCGCGCGTGCCAACTCATATGGCTTCCATTGCCGCGGGCTGGAAGAAAAAATCTGAAACGTATTGCAGCCCAGCCGATAGGCGCGCTCCGCCGCATTCTCCACTCCTCCTGCGGTCGAGGTGTGAATGCCGATGCGCCGCGCGGTGAGCTTGGGCGACCGCCTCGGCGGCGGCAACAGCTTCAGAATGTCTTTCTCTTTAGAATTAAGACTCCCCACTCTTCCATTCTATGAAAATTGCGGCTTATCCGGGTTTGCACGTGCATCGGTGACTGGCATCACACGCGGTTGTCTGAACCATAACTAAAGTTACGGCAGGGCGCAGTTGGTCGCGCCTTTCCATGGCCTGGCTCACTCGGTTCGTCATCCGCGCCCTAGAGAAGATCGGCACGCGCTCACCGTCGCGCCAAGCAAAACATCTGGCGCTGGGCAAGCACGGCGAAACCGAAGCCTACTTTTATCTGAAAAACCTGGGCTACCAGTTTGTGGCGACCAACTTCCGGGTGCCTCACAATCGCGGTGAAATCGACCTGATCGGCTGGGACCACGGCATATTGTGCTTTGTCGAGGTCAAAACGCGGACCGACGACAGCTTTGCCCCGCCATCAACTGCGGTGACCGTGAAGAAGCAGCGCAACATCCTTTCCGTCGCCCGGCGTTATCTCCGCCGCTTGCCGGGCGATCGCCCGCCAGCCTGCCGCTTCGACATCCTCAGCATTGTCGCCGCGGATAGCGGCGAACCGCCTCGCTTCACGCTGCAAAAGGGCGCGTTTAACTGGGACGCCGGAAAGCCGCGGCGTCAGCAATATCGCGACTTCGCGGACCGGCATTACTGGCGCCGTCGATAGCTAAGCGGCTCCCCATCTCATTGGTGCAAATATTCACCGGCCCCGCAACTTATCCAGTGCCAGCCCCAAACGCTCCAACCCGCCACGAGTCATCTCGGGATCGCCTCCGATCCCAACTCGAAAATGCTGCGGCATTCCAAAGTACTTGCCTGGAACCACGCTGGTCTCATACTCCTCCCGCAACAGACGATCGAGATTATCGACGGTTCCGTGCCGCAACTTGGGAAAGACAATCGTGCCGGACTCCGGCCGAACGTACTCGATGTCGTCGCGTGACCGCAGCAAGTCATCCAGCGCAGAACGGTTGGTCTCCAGCAACTTCCTGGCGCGAGCGGCCACGCGCTCCAGGTTATCCAGCGCGATCACGCTCAACAGCTCCGCGGGATGCGCGGCGTTCACGCCGTACAGATCGTTGATGTGCCACATCCGCCGCGCTAACTTAGGGTTCGCCAGCACCCATCCGCAACGCAGTCCGCTCAGGCCGTAAGCCTTGGTCAAGCTACTGGTCACCACAAAGTGATCGCCCAAGTGCACCGCAGGAAGCAGCCTTTGCTGATACAACGCCTCCAGGTAGACCTCGTCCACCAGTACGCGCGCGTTATTCTTCTTGGCGACATCGCCGACCGCGCGAAGCGTCGCTTCGTCGATAAGGACCCCGGTCGGATTGTGCAGATTGGTGACAACGATCAGCCGGGTCTGCGGCGTGATCTTCCGCTCCACTTCCGCGGGATCAACGCGAAAGCCGTCTTCCATCCGGCGATCAAAATAGCGCACGGTCGCGCCCAGGTACTCCAGCGTGGTGACCAACAGCTCGTACGTTGGCCACTCCACCAGCGCCTCCTCGCCCGGCTCCAGCGCCGCCGCCAGCGCAAGGTGGTTCGCCATCGACGTTCCCGCGGCCGTCACCACGCATTCGGGCGTTACGCCGTTCAGTTTTGCCAGACGCTCCCGCAGCGGAGCGTAGCCGTACTCGTCGGAACCGTTGATCTCCAAATCTTCCAACGTCACCGGCAATTCCTTCAGCGGATAGCTCATGATCCCGCTGGTCGCCAGGTTGTACTTCGCCTCGGAGCGCAGCTTGGCAAACTGCATATAGGGCGAGCCGATGTGTGTTCGAGATGGCATCAGGATTTCTCTCTTCCGGCTTTCTCCTTCCCAGCCCAGAAGGCATACACCGGCAAGCCCAGCAACAAAATGAACATGCCCAGCAGACTATTCTTCGGGTACTTGTAAACCGTATTGATCACCACCAGCCACGATACCAGCACGAATACCCCGGTAGTAAATGGGTGCCCGGGAGCGCGGTATCCAAGCGGGCTCTTGGCCGCAGCTTTACCCTCCCTGCGGCGAAAGACGAACAGACTCGCACCCGTCAGTCCAAAGAACAGAAAATCCATCGACACCACATAATTCAGTATCTGTTCGTAGCGGCCAGACAGCGCAACCACGATGGTCCAGACGCTCTGCACGATGATCGCCACGGCGGGAACGTGGGTGCGCCGCGTCACGCTCGCCACGCTGCGAAAAAACAATTTGTCGCGCGCCATCGCAAAGTAAACCCGCGGCGCGGTCAGGACCGACTGGCTGAGAAATCCCAGGGTGGAGACTGCGATGCCCAGCGCGATCAGCCGGGCTCCAGTATTGCCCATCGTGGCTCGCATAACAGCCGTTGCCGGAACACGGGTGTCAGCCAAAGCTTGCGCCCCCAGCACGCGAACGCAGACGAAGTTCACGCCCACGTAGAGCACGATAACGCCCGCCACACCTAGCACCAGCGCTCGCGAAAGATTTCTTGTCGGATCCTCCACCTCTTCAGCGATGAAGTTCGAGGTCTGCCATCCGCCGAAGGCAAACAGCACAGGCACCATTGCGGCCCCGATTGCGGTCAGCAAATCCAATGACGGCTTGCGATCGAGCAGCGGGTGCAGCAAGGGATGTGGCGAGCGCACCAGAAACAGACCCGCGGCAATCAATCCTGCGATGGCCGCGATCTTCAACACCATCAGCACGCTCTGCATGCGGCTGCCCAGCTTCACTCCCAGGCAATTGATAATGGTCAGCGCCACAATGGTAAGCACGACAACCGCCCGCTCCGAAATTCTCCACCCAGTAAGTTCCAACAAGTATCGCGCGAAGGTCACTGTGACCGCAGCCATGCCGCCGGTTTCGATGACCAGCAGCAGCGCCCATCCATACAGAAAGCCGACCGCGGGATGAAAGGCCTCGCGCAGATAAGCGTACTGTCCGCCCACGGCGGGCCTGCGGGCTGCCAGCTCGGCGTAAACGAAGGCCCCCAACATGGCCACAACGCCGCCCGCGATCCATACGCCCAGAATCAGCGCGGGCGTGTGCAGTTGCTGCGCCACCACGTAGGGGTTGATGAAGATGCCGGCGCCGACAATGCCGCCCATCACGATCATGGTCGCGTCGAACAGGCCGACTTGCCGCAGCAGCCCCGATGACGTTTCCTGCTGACGCGACTTGGTGGGCGTGGTGGTCAATGCACTGTGCGCAGCAAAATCAAATTCCCGACTGTAGCACGACCGTGAGGTTTAGGGGGCTAGATTGCTGTGTGCCACAGCAAGTGGGCACGCCTTCAAAACTGCGACGCTACCGCAATCTCAACGTACCCTAGCGCGTCCTGGCGTGCGAAGGATCGGCGGAGTTCGCCGTATCAACATCAACGTACAATCCTGAACTCGGCGAACTGGCGGACGGATAGCAATTTCCATCCGGCGCGTAGCTTTGCCGGCAAGCTGCCGTCATAGGCGGACGCCGCGGCGATTGCGCGAATTGCCACGCGTCGGCGAATTGCACTCCACTGTCGGCTGGGCCCGGAGGCGGCTGAGGAAAAACGCAGCCCGCTGAAGGTGGGCATTGGTCGTTGCTGACGAAGAAATGTATCTCGCGCCCGCCGGCGTGCTCGCGAATATCGTTGGCCGTCATTACAGAAACGGTGGCCGACTCGCGAAATGGGATTCCCGAGCAGTAAATACCGGCGCGATACCCTACGCGTGCCACGCCATCCGCCCAGGCATGAATGTAGGCGCGCTGCTCGGCCAACATGCGCCCGCCCTGTTCCTGATCCAGAAAAATAATCGCGCCTCTAGGAAAGCCCTCTTGCTGCGCAGAGCCCACTGCCGCGGCCGCATCGTTCGTTCCTGCGCGCGCAGCGTTGCCCGAAGCCTTCAGTTGCGCATATTGGCGGCCGTTGAAGAGCAGCAGGAAACCGTAGCCCATCGCTTGAATCGATTTGCGCTTGCCGCGCCACGTGTCGAGGTCGGCGCCGGGAGGATTATTCAGCCAATATCCGGTGAACGCGAATGTCTTGCGCAAAAACATCATGTTGGCGTCGCCAGGATAGTCATTACGATCCATGCCAAGATACGTGCGCTTCGCTTGCCCGCTCATGTCCGCTAGAGTGAGCAGCATCAGCACCAGCGTTAGGAATGTAATGCGGAATTCCACGCTACCAATATCGCATGTTCAACGACAACAAGAGACAAGGCGACGGCGGGTTGCTCACCCCTGCGACCGCCCTTCGGTCTGACGAAAGGCGAGGAGCGAATAGCGAAAAGCACATCCCGCTGAATGCTAAGCTAGCTGAGAACCTCCCATGATCCTCGACGCGCTGCATAAGGTCGCCAACCATCGCACTTCCCTGACCCGTGAAGAAGCGCGCGCGGTGATGGCGCAAATTCTCCGCGGCGAGGCCACCGACGCCCAGATCGGAGCACTGTTGGTCGCTCTACACATGAAGGGCGAAACCGTGGAGGAGATCGTTGGCTTCGCGCAAGCCATCCGTGAGGAAGCTACGCCCTTCAAAACCGAGGACGGCGAGGCCCTCGACCTCAGCGGCACGGAGCGCGATGCCCTGGTGGACACTTGCGGTACGGGCGGCGATACCAGCGGCACCTTCAACATCTCGACCGCGACGGCCCTGACGATTGCCGGCGCCGGCGTGCGCGTTGCCAAACATGGCAACCGCAGCATCAGCTCCAAGTGCGGCTCGGCTGATGTAATGGAGGCGCTCGGAGTCAACATCGCTCTGCCGCCGGCGCGCGTCGCCGCTTGCCTGCAAGAGACGGGCATCGCATTTCTTTACGCTCCAGCCATGCACTCCGCGATGAAGTACGTCCAGCCAGCCCGCCGCGAGTTGCGGCTGCGCACGGTCTTCAATCTGCTCGGACCGCTCACCAATCCGGCAAGGGCGTCAGCGCAGGTGGTCGGAGTGTACTCCGCTGATCTGGTAGAAAAGCTGGCCGAGGCGCTAAGCGAACTAGGTCTGCGCCGGGCGCTGGTGGTCCACGGACGCGACGGGCTCGACGAGATCACCATCTCCGGGCCCAGCAAAATTGCCGAGGTGCGTAACGGTCAGGTGCGCGTCTATGAGGTCGCCCCGGAAGACTTCGGCCTGCGTCGGGCTCCGCTGGAGGAGATTGCGGGCGGCGGTGCGGAGCAGAACGCGGCGATCATCCGCGCCATCCTTGATGGCGAGCGTTCTGCCTGCCGCGATGTTGTTCTGTTGAACGCTGCTGCCGCGCTGGTGGCCGCGGGCCACGCCGACCGCATCGGCGAAGCCGTTCCCTTGGCTGCCTATGCTATTGACAGCGGACACGCCCGCCAGCGTCTGCAATTGTTGGCGGAATTCGCGGCCAGGGGCTAGCCGTCAGCGGCCGTTTACCGTACTCGAGTGACCGATGTACACTCGAAACAGTCGCATTCAGGCTCTTATCATTTTTCAAGTTGCGTACGAGGGGCGGTTAGCTCAGTTGGTTAGAGCGCCTGCCTTACAAGCAGGAGGTCGCAGGTTCGAGTCCTGCACTGCCCACCATTTTTTCGATCAATAACTTAGACGGGCCGCAGGTTTTTCTCACCTCTCGACTGCGGTGAAAATTGCAGGTACCCCACTTCGCCTATCTCGCGGCGACCTTCGGAAACAATCTGCTGGAATCGCGTTGGCCGTTGGCAAGAGCCTTTGATTGGTCACAGCGGGGTTATCAACAGTTCCGTAAGGGGCTCATAAAAAAAGGGCTCGCACCGAGGTGGGTCCTTCTAGATGGGAAATGTTTACCAGCTAGATTCAGCTTAGGCTCCATTTCTGATCACCCGATTTAGAAATCTTATCGCGCCTAATCAAATTATTCATATCGGTCTTTATAGCTTTTTTACGCTGCGCGTTTTATCCTCCGCAAACGCTTCTTGATTTTCCTGTACAACACATTGGCTCAGCTGGAGGTCGTGCGATGTCTATACGTTGTTGCGCTGCAGCGTTCCAGGCTGTTTTCACCATCTTCGCTGAGATCACAGATTTGGCCGAGGGGCACCGCTTCCCTGCGCACCTCGAACAGCACGTGGCGGAGTTCATCTCAGGCCATCGTCGCGCGGCTGCGATGTTGCTGATCGGGATGCTTTCGATTTCAGTGCCGATCGTCGCCCAAGGGCCGAAAGCCCAACCACCGACTTCGTCGTCGAGCGACACCGACGAGCAAATATCGCCTGCTGTCCAGAAGCAGCTTGACGCGATGCAAAAGAGCAACGAGGCCATGCAAAAGCGCATTGAGCAGCTGGAAACCCAGTTGAACAGTCGGACCGCTCAAGGACAGCCGACCGCGGAGGTAGCCGATGCTTCGGTGAGTTCGCATTCCGTTGTCGATCAGGCTGCGAGCGCGCAGGCGCCGACAGCGGTGAACGCATTGCAGGCCTCGGGGGCGGAGAAGTCGGGCAAACCCGAACCATTTTCGTACGCCGACTGGACCTGGCTCAACGGCACGTCCCGCGTAAAGGACCTGCCCTTCGACTCGAAGTTCTTTACTCCAGAAGTCAGGTTCGATACCTCGTTTATCTACAGTTTCAACCATCCGAAGGATGACACCCTGGGCGGATCGACTGAGATCTTTCGGACCGACGAAATCCAGATGGACCAGATCAGCGTGGGAGGCGACTTCCACTGGGACGACGTCCGCGGGCGCATATTGACCATGAATGGGCTGTTCGCTGTCACCACGCCACGGAATGATGCCAGTGCTGGTCGTGGTCAATGGTCCCTTCGCGGGGCGTACCGCTACATATCGGAAGCATGGGGCGGGTACCACTGGAATGTGAACTATGGCCTGAACATTGATGCTGGAATCTTCGTCTCCTATATCGGCCTGTTCAGTTACTACAACTTCGATAACTGGACCTACCAGCCATCGTACGTGTCGTCGAACACGCCATGGTTCTTCAATGGCGTACGCATACAGTGGTTCCCGACCCTGAAACTTAAGATTGAACCGTGGATCATCAACGGATGGCAATCCTATGGCAGGCTTGGCAGCAAGCCGGGCCTTGGAGGACAGATTTTGTGGCGTCCGATGTCGTGGGTTTCGCTGGTCTTCAATCAATACGGTATGGGCGAAGATACGCTTGGCAACGGGCTTGGCCAAGCCGGCCGCTCGCGCATACACACCGACGACAGCATTGAGATCAAATACTACGACAACCCTTCTAAGTTCCTCGACAAGATGGCATTTTCCCTCACTGGCGATCTGGGATGTGAGTATGGCACTACCAACGGCATTGTCCAGGGAGTGAATTGCTTCCACAATAAATACGATCCCAATGGCACTGTAAGAAGCTACAAACAGACCTTCGCGGGCTGGGTGGTCTACAACCGCTTCTGGTTCAAGAAGGACCTGTATGGCCTCACGATCGGCGGCGGCGTGATGGACAATCCGGGACGCTACCTGGTGCTGCTCCCGCCCATCGATGGAGCGGATGCGGTTTCCGGATCACCTTACTTCACGCAGAATCCGGGAGATCCCTACAAAGCTTGGGACACCAGCATCACCTTTGATTACATGCCCGCACAGTACATCACCTTCCGCTCGGAGTATGGTTATCGGCACGCGAACGTGCCGTATTGGAGCGGTCCAGGGGGCATAACACCTCCCGGCGGAAACACCGGCTCTCCTAGTGTCTTCGCGGGTGGGAACAGCGGCACCCCCGGTCAAGTGGTACCGGGAACTACCTTTGTGCCCGGCCCGTTCTTGTCCGCTACCCCAGGTTTCACTTGTGTGGCGGGAGCGACAGGCTGGTGCCCAGACCTGCGCAAAGATGAAGCCAGTCTGCGATTTGCCATCATGGTTATGTTCTAGGTCTGCATAAGAAACTCGCGCGAGCTGGGCATAGTCAGGTTTGCCTGGCGTTCATCTCGATGGATTTTGAGAAAGGATGGACCTCAAGACGGAGGCTACGCAAACCGCATAGGAGTCAATTATGTTGAGGCGAAAGAAGGTCGCATGGTTCGTCGTGGTAATGGCAATGTTGGTTGCAACCTGGGCCATGCTAGGGAGGACCGCAGTTGCGCAAAAGGTAGCAACTCCGAAGTCCCAGGACAAGTTGGCGTTCGGAGAGGCCGAGGTTAAGCAACTGCTGCTGCTCATGGATACCGACAAGAACGGAAAAATCTCCAAACAAGAGTGGATGAAGTTCATGGAAGCGGAGTTCGACAGACTGGATAAGGACAAGAGCGGGGATCTGGACGTCAACGATCTAAAGCAATCGAGATTGCGTGTAAGCCACTTCACAACTGTGGGGAAGTAGGGCTGGGGTTGATTGGGGTTTTCTTATGAAAAATAAGAGTTCGGAAATTGGCCTTCTCCTTATCATCTCTATCCTTTCGTTATTGGCTCTCGCCGCCTGTAGCCGAGCCCATGGAGATCCGGCGGCGGAGGCGCCGCCTCCTGCCAACGTGGTTTCCAGCGCGGATGGGAATCTTTTCACCGTGCAAAATCCCGAGCAATTTCCGGTGGCCGCGGCAATCGCGCGCGCCACGGCTCCGGAGTTGGTGGTCACCGGCGCGGTGAATCCGGATATCGCTCGCAACGTGCCGGTTATTTCGCTGGCTTCCGGCCGGGTGGTAGGAATTTATGCACGGCTGGGCGACACCGTGCAGAAAGGACAGTTGTTGCTGCGGGTTCGAAGTGACGATGTCTCGGGAGGTTTTTCTGATTACCGGAAGGCTGTCGCCGACGAGGCTCTAGCGCACGGCCAACTTGAACGCGCCAAAGATCTGTACGAGCACGGCGCCATGGCGAAGGCCGATCTTGAGGTCGCCGAGGACACCGAAGACAAGGCCAAAGTCGACCTCGAAACCACCGCAGAGCATCTCCGTTTGCTGGGCAATGATCCCAGCCGGGTGAACACCTTTGTGGACATCCATGCGCCGATCTCAGGAACGATTACCGACCAGCAGGTCACCAATGCCGGAGGCGTGCAAGCTCTTGGTTCAAATCCTTTCACAATTTCCGACCTTTCTTCCGTGTGGGTTGTCTGCGATGTGTACGAGAACGACCTGGCCCATGTCCGGCTCGGTGATACCGCAGAGATCAGTCCAAATGCCTATCCCGATCACATATTCAAGGGGACGGTCAGCAACATTGGCGCCATCCTCGATCCGAATATCCGCACCGCCAAGGTTCGCATTGAAGTTCAGAATCCCGGAATCCTGCGGCTGGGTATGTTCGTGAAGGCCACCTTCCGCGGTCAAACCACCGAGGTGCACACCATTGTCCCAGCATCCGCCATCCTGCACATGCACGATCGCGATTTTGTTTTCGTTGCCGCGCCAGACAAGAAGTTCCGCCGCCTGGAAGTCGTCAGTGGAGAGCTCTTGCCCGACAACATGAGTCTGCAAGAGATCAAGTCGGGGCTCCAACCAGGGCAACAAGTGGTGACGAACGCGCTGGTCTTAGACCACGTGCTCGCTCAGTGACTGCAAACCAACTGTCGCGACTTGCTAGAGGCACCCGCATAAGAGAAACCAGGACATGATTCGCACTCTCGTCGATTTTGCGCTTAACAACAAGTTTGTGGTGTTGGCCGTGGCTGTCTTATTGGCGGGTTGGGGGGCCATCGCATTTCACAACTTGCCGGTGGAAGCGTATCCCGACATCGCCGACAACTACGTGACGGTCATTACTCAATGGCCGGGGCGTTCCGCGGAAGAGGTGGAGCAGCAGGTTACGATTCCCATCGAGATGCAAATGGGTGGGATGCCGCATATGACCTATCTGCGCTCCGAGTCCATTTTCGGTCTGTCGTTCGTGATCATGATCTTCGACGACAGCTCCGTCAACGACTGGAACCGCCAGAAGGTGCTGGAAAGGCTCACCCAGGTCAATCTGCCTGCTGGACAAAACCTCCAGCCTCAAATCGGCACGGACTGGAGTACTACGGGCCAGATCTATTGGTACACGCTGAGAAGCACGAATCCCAGGTACGACCTGATGGAGCTAAGGTCGATCGAAGACTGGGTGCTACTCAAGCAATTCAAGTCTGTCCCCAACGTCGTGGACGTTTCCGATTTCGGCGGCACGGTCCGTGAGTATCAGGTGCGGGTCGATCCGAACCGGCTTGTCTCGTATGGGCTGAGCATCGGCCAGGTGGAGCAGCAACTCGCCAATAACAACATCAACGCTGGCGGTAGCTTTGTCGAAGTCGGGATGCAACAGATGAACGTCCGCGCCCTCGGGTTGTTCACCAGCGTCAGCGACATCGAACAGACCGTCCTAAAGACGCAAACCGGGACGGCCCTCCGGGTCAAGGACATCGCGGAAGTAACTCAGGGCCCGAAAATCCGCTTGGGCCACATGGCGAGAGCCAACCACATGGAGGATGGGCGGATCATCGACGAGCCCGATGTGATCCAAGGCGCAGTCCTGCTGCGCAAAGGGGCAGAAGAGGAACCAACACTCAAAGCCATTCACCAGAAGGTGGACGAGCTCAACAACGGCATCCTGCCCCCGGGCGTGAAGGTCATTCCGATGCTGGACCGCAGCGACCTCCTGCATTTCACCTTGCACACGGTGATGCATAACCTGACCGAAGGAATGCTCCTGGTCAGCGTCATTCTCTTCCTTTTTCTTCTCAATGTTCGCGCCGCTCTCATCGTCGCGCTCACTATTCCGTTCTCTTTGCTGTTTGCCTCCATCTGCCTCGATCTGAGCAAAATTCCTGCCAACCTGCTTTCGCTGGGCGCCCTGGATTTCGGAATGGTGGTGGACGGCGCGGTGGTGATGGTGGAAAACATCGTTCGCCACATGAGCCGGCGCAAGAACGGCAGCGGAGCGAAAACCATCGGCGAAACCATCCGGGAGGCGGCCCACGAGGTGCAACGCCCCGTGTTCTATGCCATCGCCATCATCATCACCGCCTATTTGCCGATTTTCACCCTCCAGCGGGTGGAAGGCAGATTATTCCGGCCCATGGCCTGGACGGTTGCCTTTGCTCTTCTCGGCGCTTTGACCTTCTCGATTCTCGTCGCACCTGTGCTGGCCAACCTATTTTTCCGCAAGGGGGTTCATGAGCGGCGCAACCCGGTGATGGATTATCTGACAGAGCTCTACCGCAGGCACCTGCACTGGGCCATTCAGCATCGGGGGGTCGTCGCCGGGGTTGCTGTAGCTGCATTGGTTGGAACGATTTTTCTCGGCTTTAGTGGCGTCATTGGCGCCGAATTTTTGCCCCATCTGGACGAAGGTGCGATTTGGGCACGTGGCACTCTGGCCAATAGCACAAGTCTTTCGGAAGGCGAGAAATTCGCCACCAACTGTCGCTACGTTTTCGCGTCGTTTCCCGAGGTGACCAAGGTCGTCTCCCAGGCCGGACGGCCCGATGACGGAACCGACACCGGCGGGTTCGGCAATACCGAATACTTCATCGATCTAAAGCCAAAAGACCAATGGCGCCCCATATTCCATGAAAACAAAGACGAGCTCATCGCCGCCATGAACCGGGCACTGAAAAAGTATCCCGGGGCAATATGGAACTTCTCCCAGCCAATTGAGGACAACGTCGGAGAAACGCTCACCGGCACCAAGGGTTCGCTGGCGCTCAAGATTTTTGGAGATGACCTGAAGACCCTTGAACAGAAGGGCGAAGAGGTCACCGCCGTTATGGCAAGCATTCCGGGCATGCATGACGTGAAGCTCCTGCGCGACTTCGGCCAGCCGAATCTCGACCTCATCGTGGACCGCCGCCACGCTGCCCGGTTTGGAATCAACGTGGCCGACATCCAGGACGCAGTGCAGACTGCGATCGGCGGCAATGCTGTCAGTCAAGTACTCCAGGGTGAGGCGCGATACGACGTAGTGGCGCGCTACCAATCGCCCTATCGGAACACGGCCGAGGCGATCGCCAGAATTCGTCTGCTTTCCCCCACCGGAGAGCGGGTATCTCTGGCGCAGTTAACTCATGTAGAGGTCAAAGATGGCGCGTACGACATTTACCGGGAAGGCAGCACCCGCTACGTAGCGGTGACCTTCAACGTCCGAGACCGGGACTTGGGGACCACGGTTGAGGAAGCAATCCGAAATATCAAAGACAAAGTGAAGATGCCGCCGGGCTACAGCGTCGGTTGGTCCGGCGAATATGAAAGCGAAAAGCGGGCCGAGGCGCGGCTGGCCGTTATTGTTCCGCTGACGGTACTGGTCATCTTCATCATTCTTTACACCATGTTTCGCTCCTACAAATGGGCTTTGCTCATTCTGGTAAGCGTCCTCCTGGCCCGAATCGGAGGTTTCCTGGCGCTGCTGGTTACCGGAACCTACTTCAGCGTGTCCTCCGGCGTTGGCATGTTGGCTCTGTTTGGGGTATCGGTGCAGACCGGCGTCATCATGGTCGAATACATCAACCAACTCCGTTCTCGCGGCCATACCATTGTGGAGTCTGCGGTTGAGGGGGCCGTCCTGAGACTGCGCCCCATCATGATGACGATGCTGGTGGCGACTCTGGGGTTACTGCCGGCAGCGTTGTCGCACGCCATCGGATCTGACTCACAGCGTCCATTTGCGATCGTCATTGTGGGCGGCCTGATTGCCGACTTGGCTCTGAGCATTTTCATTTTGCCGACCTTCTATGTATGGATCGCGAAAGACTCGGATACGCTGCCGGAGCCGGAGAAATCGCTTGAAACATAAACCTATGAGTTTCCGTGCACGGAAGGCGTGTTGCTTTGTGTTGGGTTGCGTGTGCTTCGCCATGGCGCCGGGCAGGGTGTTCGGTCAAAGCCCTGTCAAGATCACTTTGGACGATGCCATTCAACTTGCGCTTCAGCACAACCACAACCTGCTCGCCGCTCGGACGACCATCCAGCAGAGCGAGGCCCAGGAGGTTACGGCGAATTTACGCCCGAACCCCGCGTTCTTTACCGACTGGGAATATCTGCCGCTCTTCACGCCCAGCGCCTGGAGTTCCACCTACCTCCACGACTCGACCGAAGCCGACGCCGGCCTTAGTTACCTGTTTGAGCGCGGCGGGAAGCGGGCGCGCCGCTTTCAGGCAGCCAAGGACGTGACCGCCGTGACGCGCTCGCTGGTAACCGACAACGAGCGCACACTGACCTTTCAGGTCGCTTCCGGGTTCATCAATGTGCAACTCGCTGAATCGACCTTGGACCTGGCCCGGGAAGATCTGAAAAGTTATCAGAGTACCGTCGAGCTTAGCGAACTGCGCTACAAAAAGGGCGCCATAAGCGAAGATGACTACCTGAAGATCGACCTGCAACTGCTCCAATTCCAGAATGACGTGGCGCAGGCGGAGCTCGCCACGGTTCAGGCTCTTTCCGACCTGCGGAATCTGCTGGGGTACGAATCCGTACCCGCCGACTACGATGTCGCCGGGCTATTCGATTACAGCCCCTTGCCAGGCAAACTTGAGGATTTTCAAGCGAAAGCCCTGCAAACGCGCCCGGACTATCGCGCTGCGCAGCAGGGCGTTACCAGTGCAAACAGTCAGTACCTGCTGGCCAAGGCGAATGGGAAACAGGACGTCACCGTTCAGGCCAACTACTCGCACGTAAACGCGCTCAATGCCGCGTCTTTCCTGGTGAGTGTTCCACTCGCAATTTTCAATCGTAACCAGGGCGAGATCGCTCGCACTCATTTCGTCATTACGCAGTCTCAGCAGCAAGAGGAAGCGGCGAACAATCAAGTCTTGACCGACGTACGGGATGCCTATGAAGGCCTGCAGACGAGCGACCGGATCGTGCAACTCTACCGTTCGGGATATCTCGAACGGGCGAAGAAAGACCGCGATATCAGTGAATACGCGTACCAGCGAGGTGCGGTCAGCCTGCTCGATTTTCTGGATGCCGAGCGTAGCTATCGGGCAACCCAGCTTGCCTATCGGCAGGCGATTGCCTCCGGCCTTCTGGCTGAGGAGCAACTGCGCGAGGCTGTGGGCACCAGGAGCCTCCCGTAGTCCCGATGTGTGGCGCCGTGAGTCCGGGAAGAGCGCGTGACAAATCATGTGTCCAACCGACACCATGCGCGTTAAGGAGATGACCAGGTGAAGAAACACGAGGTGCGGAGGTGGATTGAGGAAACGGGCATCGTTGCCGCAGTTCGCGTGTACTCCGAGGAGGATGCTCTTTTCGCCGCCGAGGCGGTCGCCGGCAATGGGATTCCGGTCGTCGAAATTACCTTAACCGTGCCCCAGGCTATTAAGGTCATCTCGCACCTTCTGAAGAACATTCCAGGGATAGTTGTTGGAGCGGGCGGAGTGACTCATGCGGCAGCTGCTCTGCAGTGCCTCGATGCGGGAGCCCAGTTCTTGACCAGCGATGGATTCCATCCAGCGGTGATTGAGTTCGCTGCAAAGCAGGGAGTGGTCGTGATTCCAGGAGCGCTGACCCCTACGGAGGTTATCACCGCATGGGGGGCAAGTTCGGATTTCGTCAAGGTGGTCCCGTGCGCCCAGATCGGTGGTGAAACTTACATTGGGTCCCTTCATAGCATGTTCCCGAACATTCCACTGATCGCCTCCGGGGGCGTGAATCAACAAAACGCATCCAGGTTTATCATCGCCGGGGCTTTAGCACTCGGCGTAGGCCGTGAACTGCTTCCCGCGGAAGCGATACGGCTTCGCCAGGGGGATCGGATTGGCGAGTTGGCCCGCCGATTCTTGAGCTCTGTGAAAAGTGGTCGGGATCACTTAGCAGCGCGCTTGGCAAAGAGAATGGCCATTGACGAATAGTAGCGAGCCAGGCGCCGGGCAATTGCGCGGGCAGAGTGGTGTCATTATTCGTTATCGGGTGACCATGACGATGCACCGATCACTGGAGAGGCGCTCAAGGCTCAGGTAGTCGAATGGAAGACGACTTTACGAAACAGCCGCGTGGGCAGCCAATGTCGATTCCGATCTGGTTCCGGACCATCAGCGTCGGAGACTGCCTTTCCCCTTTATCTCCCTTCAGTGAGGTTACGGCGAGCGAGAAGATTCAGCCATTGTCCTCAGAGTTCGATCCCGTTCCTAGTTTCGCATCAAGTATCGCGCTATGGGTCTAACGAGGTTCCCGTAAGTTTGCCGGCCGTAGAAGAGCGACACCAACATAAATCCTATCCCAAGGATGCGGTAAAACAACTTCTTGAATGTGTCTCCCTGCTCCACATGCGGGAAGATCGCGAAAGCGTCATTCAGAAAGTTTCCACCTCGGCGCGGTGCAAAAAGTAGAAAGACACCCAAGCCAAGCGGCACGGTACACAAGATGAGGTAAATCAAGAATAATTGCAGGAACGCGCCCCTTGCTTGCAAAACAATTGCTGCCACCGTCATCACTATTTTCCCCACGCCCCAAGCTCCGATTACACTTAGAGCCGCCTCGGGCAGGCCCTCACTACCAGCTACGCCGCCCAAAGCTTGCTTTTAGACCTGGAGGCCGAACTTAATCGCTTTGACCAAGCCCTCTCCACGCTGGAAGCGCTGAGGCGCACAACTAAAATGGCGTGTCCGCGCTCAGGTGGCAGGTTATAGCCTTCTCACGATAGACCGCAGCCAGAGCCTCAAGAGCTTCTTGACCCACAGCGGCCTGCTCCGCATATTCGTAATTCATGCGCAGTTGCTCATACTTTGACGCGCCCAAACGGTGGAACGGCAGCAAGTTGATCTCGCTCAGACCCACCTCCGTCAAAAACTCAGCGGTTGCTTCCGCGTTGGCGACAGTATCGTTGAAGCCAGGAACAACAGGCGTCCGTACCACCATTCGTCCTGGCCAGTTGGTGCGCCTGATCCAGCGAATGTTGTCGAGAATAGGTTCGTTCGGGACGCCCGTGCCTTCCCTGTGCCGGCCAGAATCCATGTGCTTGATGTCGATGAACAGCCATTGGATATACGGCAACGCGGCCAGCAGTACGGTTCGAGGAACATAGGCGCTGGTTTCAACGCAAGCTGCGATGCAGTCCTCGTGGCAGCGCGCGAGTAGATTGAGAACGAACTCCTGTTGCAGAAGCGGTTCCCCGCCGGTTAACGTGATGCCACCCTCCGGACCCCAATAGCAGCGATCGCGCTTGAAAAGCCGCATCAGTTCGTCAACCGCGTACCATCTGCCACTGGTCTGAAGCGCGCGCATGTAGCAGACGTTGACGCACTCCATGGTGTCGCAGCTATCGCATTGCATGCGATCAAAGAGGATGGGCGAACCGCCATTCTCCGACCGCCGCGCCGCCCCTTTGGGACATCCGGGTACGCAGCGTGCTGGGCAGTCCTTGCAGAGCTGCGCCTTGTACATGAGCTGCTGCCGCAATACAAGGCCTTCCGGGTTTGAACACCAGGCACAGCGAAGCGGACACCCGCTTAGGAAGACCAGGGTGCGCGTGCCTGGTCCGTCGTGAATGGAGTGGCCTTGGATATCAAAGATCAGGCCCCTGCTTACACCTTCATGCATCTGCCCCCTCACCAACAACCATCAACTACACGTTAGTACCTTCGCCCAGCCCACCTTCAGATCAAGAATCTCGGGCCTCCCCGCTGCCTACGCCTTCGCGGCGGCGGCCATGAACATCTCGCAAGTCACCGTGATCAGGTCGGGATACGTCATCGGCTTCTGGGGGACCGCATTGCAAGTACCTAGGTACTGGGCACCCGCAACAAAGTGATCACAAAGCTTACATTTCTGGGTGGCGACGAAATGCTCGCAGTGCTCTACATCCGCCAGGACCAACTCCTTCGTGTGATGGCAAATACCTTTCGCCACATCCACTGGGGCGAAGTTGCGGCAGTCCATGTGTTTCAGCACGGTGTTCATCGGTCACACTCCCTCGTATTCGGTTCTGGCAATCACTTCGTCCTGGATCGGCTTGCCGATTTCCACCCAGTACTGCGTGAAACCGGCCACGCGGACCATCAGGTCGCGGTAGTTGTCCGGGTTCTGTTGCGCGTCGCGGAGCATTTTGCTGTCCACTACGTTGTACTGGATATGGAAACCGCCCTTCCGCATGTAAGCCTGAGTGAGTGCCAATAATTTCTTGCATCCCTGCATGCCACCCACCGCGGTGGGATGCAGCTTCAGGTTCATCTGTGAGTTCTGCGACAGGGAGTGGTCCCACACAGTCGCCGATTCGAACAGCGCATAGGGGCCGTTGCGGTCCGTGCCGGGATACGCCGACATGGACGCGTCCGCGAACGTGGTCCCGGCCAGCCGGCCATCTGCGGTAGCGATCGTCGCCATGCCCATGGGCGCGTGGGTCGAAACCGAGATCTGGCATGCATACAGGGGCTTCGCATTCAGCGATTCATAGTCGTGACACATTCCGCAGAACCAGTCTTCCCAGTTCTTCAGGATCGTGTCCACATAGGGATCGTCGTTGCCGTACTTTGGCGCTGTGAGGCAGAGATAGTGGATGTAGTCCCACTTGCCGCTTTCATCTTTCTTCCTCTGGTCGGCGAGTGAGAACGAGCGAACTTCCGAGGCTTCCTTGAAGCCAAAGTTGTCCTTTAACGCTAGCTTGAGATTCTCTAGGCCGGCCGTACGGTCGTCGAACACGACCTTCTTGATTGCGGCCAGGCTGTTGATCAGGTTAATCGTTCCGCAAGATTCGACGCTGTAGGTACCGTTATAGCGGTAACCAAGTTCGTTGATCAGGTGGCCTTTGAGCAGACAATCGGGCTTGAGCAGCGAGTTGAAAACCGCCATGTTCTGCTTTCGCCAGATATCGTGCTGGATGTTGTTGGTAGCGACCAGGCAATCTACCGTCTTGCGAAAGTAGTCTTCGAAGACCTCAACAATTTCCTCATAGGTTTCCAGTTTCTTGCCGTGCGGCGGATAGACTGGCTGCCCGGTCCTCTGGTCGACACCGTCGAACAATACCAGTTCAAGAATCTTCGGCAGCGAAATGAAGTGTACGCCGACGCTGGTCGGCTGGCCGGAGCCGCCCGGAATCCAGTACTCCTTGTCATCCAAGTGCAGCGGCAACCATGAGCACGGCGACGTTTCCAGGCATCCGCCGATCGCCACGGCGCGCCCTTCTTCGACTGTCATGCCTTCCGGCCCGTACTGATTCAGGAGGAAATCGATCGCGCCCCGATTGTTCACCCATGCCGGATATCCCGTGCCGGTCTTATTGCATTCGGTTGCCTTGAGCAGGAAGTCCTCAGCCAGCTTGTCGTCGTACAGTACGGTGAGAGTAGGCTGGGTGCTGGTGCAGCAGATGGCAGCCTCGATGATCAGTTTTTCCAAATCATTAGCTGCTGATCGGCCTTCCTTGGTTAGTCCGCCCAGGCTTAGGTTGTTGAATGTGTTGCCGGAGAGCACACCACCCACGACACCCGTCGAAGCAAAGCAGTCGATACAGGTGAATTTCACCCGCTGCAACTGCAGCCATTCCAGGACCTCGTCATCCGTAATGCGGCCCGCAGCCTTGTCCTGCTCGTAGTACGGATAGAGGACCTGGCCCACGCGACCCGGCGACAAGCCGGAGATGGCATCTTCATTCAGAACGGCAACATGGATTGTCCAGATCATCTGAATGGCTTCGGGGAACGTCGCTGGCTTGTTGTGCGCTACCGATTCCAGTCGCTGAGCAATCTCCTGATACTCTCTCTTCTGCTGCGGCTCGCTCTCGAAGTCTGCGAGCCGGCGCGCTTCTTTCGCATAGTTCAGGATCCAGGCCTGAATGCCCTCCAGAATCAGGATGACCGCTTCGTAGTTGTAAAGGCGATTCATGCCGGCCAACCCGTCGCCACTGGCTCGTCCTGCTACCTTCGCTTTTTGCTCCTTGGCGATCTGGATCAAACCATCGAACCCATTTTCCAGCAGATAGTAGTAATTAACGACCTCACGACCCTGCGGCAGCGTGTACCCCGAGTCAAACATGCAGACGATGCCGCGCATGATGGCTTCTTTCATGGGATACTCGGGCACCATTTGCTCGTATCTGTGTCCGACATCGTCCACCGACCTGCCCACCCATTCCCTGGCAGTGTGCAGCAGGGCTGGAACCTCCTCCCGCCGCATGCCAAACTTGCCCGCGATGGAAACGACATTGCCAAAACTCTCGGTGACGTTGCCGCCGCCAGCGCCGAACTTCGAAAGTTCGTCAACGCTGGAGCTGCCCTTCGCCAATGCGGCTTGGTAGAGCTCGTCCTCTTTGGCCATGTAATAAGCTTCCGAAAGCCACGGCATTGGAAAGGAACCGCGGTAATAGTGCGCTTTACCCATTACCAGCAGTTCTCCCGGCAGGATCGTCGGCGTCAGATGGGAGAACGCTTCCTTCAGCGCTGCAGCCCGGCGGACTACCGGGACCTCGCCGTCGAGTTCGAAATACTTGCGGGTATACCAATAGGGAAACTCATTGGTCGCAGATGAAAGCGTTTGGAAATACAAATCCCGAAGCTTTTTCGCGCGTGGGCAGGGTTCCTTCTTGACTTCGCGATCAACCACTGTGTCGGGAGCCTTGCCGCCAGCCTGCAATCGGATCGGAGTACCGGACTGCTCCAGTACCTCGGCTAGCGTTCTGATCATTCGATACTTCTCCTTTCGCCTTCGGCGAGTAGCATACGGTTGGTTTTCCTTCAGATGACGCTTTCCACGCTCTCAGGAGATGCGTGGCAAAGTTGGTGACATCAGCAAGCTTCTCCGGCCGTCCCCGCATAGCAGCAGTCCCATCCTTGGAAGCACAGGAAAGAGGGCCGGGGAATGCCTCGCTCAGCTAATCCCCAAGCCTATAGTCAACTTGTTGGTACTCGTCTGTCGGTGACCGCTGTCACTTCCGGAGTGATGGCCGAAGATGCCGCAGGGAAATTATCGAAGTCGTTTCTCTGGGCTGATCGGGTCACGGAAAGACGAACCTAGCGCGAATCCCACTTGACTTCTGCTGCCTGATTAAAGCCCGCGCGTCAGACGATCGCCGGGTCTGTTCGTGGTTGATGACCGAGCACACCAAGGAGACCGCCCAACAAGCTTCCTACGGCTTGCCCAATCACCCTAGCAAATCGGTAATTGCAAATGCCCGATTTTGCGACGCCGGAACGGGGTAGGGGAACAAGGCATCGCACATAGTCAGCAACTTCTGACAGGACGTTGACAATTCCCTGACAGCATCATCCTTGCATCCCCGTATGCTTGCGTTCAGATCAAGCGTTGGTATGGATATGTATTTTCTGAATAGCTCGCGATCTCTGGCGATCGCCACGTTGACTTTCCTGACGTGGCACTGCGCTTTTGCGCAGACGAACGGCCCGAGTGCCCCGGCACAAAAGACAATCGGGAGCAAAGATGTTCCGGTGACGGCCGTCTCCGGAGAAAGCTGGCTCGCACACCTTAATCGGTCGTTCAACGAAACCAGTATGGGCAAGACGGGGCGCCTGGGCCCACCTGCGTCAGAGCCGGGAGAGACGACTTCGCGGTTTAAGGCCGACCTGGCATCCAACGTCGCATCGCAAACTCTGATGCTGCATGGTTCAGACCTCTACCGCCTGAATTGTCAGGGATGTCACGGCGAATCCGGCCAGGGCGCTCCGCCAGAGATTAACTCGGTTATCAATCCGGTGCGGGCGACTTCCGTCGCGCTGGTGATGGAACGGATGAAGACCGCCGGCATGGACATCAGCCGCGCGGATGCAGTTAAGCTTGCGCAGCAATCGAATTCCGCATTGTTGCAACGGCTTCACAATGGCGGCCAGGACATGCCGCCGTTCCCCCACTTGAACGAGGGCGAGATCCCTTCGCTCTTCGCTTATCTCAAACAACTTGCTGGCGTTCCCGGAGCGAAAAGTGAACAAGCGGCGGTCAAGGAGTCGCCGATCCGCATCGGCGAGCACATTGTGAAGTCCACTTGTCACACTTGCCACGGGGCAACCGGGCCAGACCCCAGCGCCGAACAACTTTGGGACGGGGCGATCCCACCCCTGAGTGTTCTCACGAAACGCAAGAGCCGGTCCGAGTTCATCCGCAAAATCACTCGCGGAGCGCCGATTTTGATGGGCGCTCCGCCTATGCTCTATCGCGGCAGGATGCCGGTTTTTTATTACTTGAGTGAGGCTGAAGCGGCGGATGTCTACTTGTATCTCACACTCTATCCCCCTTTGGACTCAGCCAGCCCCGACACGACGATCGCCCTGTCACAACAAGGTCCATTAGGAGGCGGGGGAACGCTTCCACCGCAGAAAGCTCCAGGCGCATCGGTGGTTGCGGACAACAAGCTATCGGAAGTTGAGCAACCAAGCCGACCCGCTGACGTACAAACCGTCGCGGTGCTGAGCGCTGTTGTCGCATTGGTGATCCTCCTCCTGGCAGGAGGCCTCGGATTCACGATGTTTGAGTTTCGTAGGCTGTCGACAAAAAGGCAAGTCTGCGGTGTGGTTATGCAAACAAAACCTACAGGGAGGACTAAGGATGGCCGGGCAACATTACAAAAGGTTTCCTAAGCTGAGTTTCTTTCTACTGTTGATCGTGCTTTCACTGGTATTTCCGAGCGCCAGCTATGCGATTCCGGCTTTCGCGCGCATGTACGGCACCAGTTGCAGCACATGTCATATTGACTTTCCCAAGCTCAACGATTTCGGCAAGGCCTTCAAAGATGCCGGTTTTAAGTTTCCCAAAGACGATGAGTCGATGCTCAAAATTCCGCCGGTAATGCTGGGAGCGCCGGCCAATGCAGAACTGTGGCCGAAGGCTATTTGGCCAGGAACGATCCCCGGCATTCCGCCGATCGGGCTGCGCATGAACACCTACTTCCAGTACACGGGCACCAGTAGTGGAAGGTTTGCCGCGCTCACCCCTGCCGGAACGCTACCCCCGTTTGTACCCACCACAGACTTTGAGACTGGCTTCTTTAGCATTTTCACCGCTGGCAATTTTGGCAGCGACATCGCTTTCTGGGTCGACGACGACATCAGCGTTAGCGGAGCGAACGCGAATGGCCAACTGGGTGATGGCTATCTCAGATTCGTCAATATCAGCCGCCTGATGAAGCTACCCAGGAATTCTCTCAATCTCAAAGTCGGCCAGTTCGAACTGGAATTACCTTTCACGCAGGCCCGGAGTATCTGGATCAGTCCCTACGACATCTATTCGCAAGCCAATATTGGCGCGATGAACTCTCTGGTTCCGCTGCAGCAGTTTGTGAATAACAAATTCAACCTGGCGAATGTCGGACAAGGGGTTGAGTTCAGCGGCGGGCTGCACACCGGCGGGTATAACTACTCGATTGCGATCATCGATCAGAACACCAGTGGAGTTCCGCAGAGCCAGAATCCCGGCAGCCCTTATGTGCCTCAGGCGACGGGCAGCAACAATGGTGGTCTCGGCGTGGCCTCGGATGCAAACTTCAAGGACATCTACGCCAGTTTCAACTATCGCTTGCACCTGGAGCACAACAAGGAAAGCCGTGACGCCATCCAGGCGGCCGGTCCCACCGGCCCCCGCGATCACACTTATGTGAATTTCGGCACCTACTATTTCTATGGACGTTCGGTGCAGCGGTTGTTGGGCGCAAATTCTGACGGCACAGCGGCCGTCGTCACGGCGCGGGAACCGTTCTATCGCGTGGGCGGCAACATGACCTTCAACTATCGCTGCTGCCTACAGTTCAATGCCCTATACATGTACGGGCACGACTACAATCTCTTGCCCATCGATGCCGCTGGCGATCTCATTCCCTTGCAAAGCCTGGGCACTGCCGTGCCGGTGGGCTTCATCCATAGCACGCCTGCGACTTTCAGCGGTGGCTTCGTGGACGCTGAATGGCTTGCCTATCCCTGGATGTACGTGATGATCCGCTATGACGGCGTAAACTCGACCTCCGATCGCATCAATGGACTGCAAACCAACCCTTCGTTTACCGGGGCTCCGTTCAACGCGCCATTTGCTTCGACCCGAAATCGCATTACCCCAGGAGTGCAGTTTCTCATTCACCCCAATATCAAGGCGTCGTTTGAGTACCAGTTCCGTCCGTCGCAATCGGTAGTGATCGCCACCAATCCAGTGACCGGATTGCCGGTCGCATTAAATCCCTTCCACACTAATACCGCCGTGGCCGGTTTGGAGTGGGTGTATTAGTTACTTCGTTGTTAAGGATGCAACAAACAAAGAAAGGAGTGTTCATGGTGCGCAGTTTTCTATTGATGCTTTTCCTCATCGCCGCCGTGGCAGCGACCGCTGCCGCGGGAACAATCGAGGGCACCGTTTCGCCCGGGAAATCGGTCGTCTATGTGGACACCATCCAGGGCAAAACATTTCCGTCGCCTACCCAGAAGCCGATGATGGATCAGAAGAGTCTGATGTTCAACCCGCGGCTACTAATCGTGCAAGCAGGGACAACCGTGGAGTTTCAGAACGACGACTCGGTGCAGCACAATGTGTTCTGGCCATCCGTCGGCGGCAACAAGAAGCTCAGCCACAACCTCGGCACTTGGCCCAAGGGTGATAAGCGCCCTTTCAAGTTCGATAACCCTGGCGTAGTGCCACTGCTATGCAATGTTCACCCGGAAATGTCGGGCTACATCATCGTTAGTCCGACGCCATACTTTGCTGAAAGCGACGCCGGTGGTAACTACAAAATCGACAACGTTCCCGATGGTACGTACAACGTCGTCGCCTGGCACGAAGGCATGAAGCAGACGAAATCGGTAACCGTGGCCGGCGCAAGTAAGGTTGATTTTGCACTCTCGAAGTAAACAACGACAAGGGGTTGCCATGAAAAAAGCCCTCAGTGGTGTTGCGCTTTTGGTGGTTGTACTGGGAGCCGTGTTGTCTCTGCAGGGTCAAGTTATCACCCCCGTAGAATTGCCCGACCCTAAGACGCAGCACCTGCAGCAGCGCCATCTCCAGACCTTAATGGCGATTGGCGCCGAGATCGAAGCGCACAAGTTCCCATATCCCTTCTATTTCAGCCGTGTTCTCGATGTTGACCTCGCCAAGATGCAGCTCGCTGACCAACGCTCCATCCGCTTCGATACGTACAAGGGTCAAACTGTGCTGGAGATTACCGGCAACTACTATGCGGCTTATTCAGCGGACCGTATGGATTCCTACGCACGACTGAAGGAAACCTTCGAGCGAGTAGTCCTGCCGATATTGCAAGCGGAGGTGCCACATTTCCCGGATGATTCGGAGTTTTCGGCGTTTGCCATAGAGGTTTCCCACCACGTGCGCCAGAAGATGATGGGCGTGAGTTCCGAACAGCCGGAGAACATAACGGTGATCATTCCGGTTCCAGTTGCGCAAAAGTTGGTGGATGCGAAGAACGACGACGCGAAGCAGGCCGCCGTTTTGGATGCACAAGTATTCCTCAACGGACAGCCTTACTCGTTATGGCTGCAAGAGGGTGCTCCTTCGGAGGAGTGGAAGGAGAAGTTCGCGCCGCTGCCCGCCGCTAATAAGCAATCTGCGGGAACGGCGAATGCTCCTGCGAGCAAGACACCGTCGAACAATCCAACCGTGTCTGCTAAGTTGATGCGGACATCGGCGACGCCCATGACGATCTTCAGCCCACAGTCGCTGGCGATACTTCAGCACCAGAACCAAGATGCGATTGACCGCCTGGTGAAGGGTCTCGATGACCAGGCACACTTCATTGCCTACGCGGTGCCTACTTTCATCGGCTTCCGCCAAGGGGCTTACCTGCAACTATCTTTCCGTACTGTGCTCGAAGCCCCGCCCGGAGTTTCGCGCTATAAACTCGCGGCACTCGCTTTTGATGAGCACGTATCTCATCTCATACGGCCGTTGCTGGATTATTTTCCCCAGGAAGTCGACTTCGACGGAGTGGACTTCAGCAGCACGATCCGCGTCAGCGACGGCTCTCAGGCTGAGTCGGTGGAGTTTTTCTTCCCGTTCCGCGTAATGCGCTGCCTCTCCACCTACGACTGTACTGGACAGCAACTGCTCGACTCGGGAACGATAGTGATTAACGGCGAACGCTCGGCCCTCGATCTGCAAATCGCTGAGGGTAAGAACTAGAGATCGTACCTAAATCAGCCTCGCAAGAACAGAACCCAGGTGCCGAAGCTAGTCGTAACCGGTCTAGGGCGCGAAGTAGCCGGAGATGTCCAGGATCAGTTGCGTTAGCGCATAGGCGTAGGCGTCGATCGAGCCATCGTTTATGTTTGCCGGCACGATCGCCATATTCGAGGTGATGAAGCCGTCATAGGCATTCAGCGTGGAAACGTACGGCTGAGGTGCGCCATCGGGCCACAGGGTAAGGTACGGCATCGAGCCCGGCGGGACCACAGTTGCGTTGAAGACATACGCTTCGGCGCTGTTGGACGGGGCGCAGGCGCTGCCCACCACGTTCACCGTGAGCTCACCCATGAAGGGCTGACCGTGATTCTGGCGCGTGTCCAGCACGCGGCAGGGCGCGACAGGATATAGCGACAGCGCATTCGTCCCTCCCGGAGCGGCAAAGTAGCCGTTGACGTCGATGACGAGATCGGTGCTGTTGTAGGCGTAGGCGTCGATATCGCCATCCGGCGCGGCGGGTACGATGGCTGCGTTGGCTACCACTGTCGCCGTCGGATTGTTCAGCGTCGAAACGTACGGCTGCTGCTCGTTACTTGGCCAGACCGTCAGATAGCCGAGCTGCTGACCCGCCGGATTGGGCACAACCGTGACATTGAACGAGTAGGCTTGCGGTTGCTGCGGCAGGTTCTGCAAGCACGGACTCGTCAGCACCGGGAAATCGCGCGCTTGCTGGGCCGGCAGCGACGGCGGACCCAAGCCTTGAGGCTTGCTCGGATCGCGAGTATCGACCACCCGGCACGGCGTGAGGGTGTAGAACTGATAGCTTCCCGAGCCGGCGGGTGCGAAGTAGCCGTCGATGTCGAGGATGAGGTCGGTGGTGTTAGTGACATACACGCTGACCGCGCTATTGCCCGAGGGCACAATTGCCGCGTTGGCCTTGATGCGGCCATCGGGCGAGTTCATGGTGGAAACATAAGGCTGAATTTCACCGTTAGGCCAGATGGTCAGATACCCCAGCGGTCCATGCGGCACCACCGTGACATTCAAGGAGTAGGCAGCGGCGCTTGTGGGAATGCCGCAGCCGCCGAGCTGAGGCACGATGAAACTCTGGGAGGTGCCACCCTGAATCGGATTGCCATTGCGCGTGTCGACCAGGCGGCAAGGCGGCACAGGAACAAATTGAAGAGGGCCGACGACCTGAAAGTCCGTATTGCTGATCAACGTACTGCCGGGGACGGTCACCTGGACCACGCCAGTGGTTGCGCCAACAGGTACGGCGGTGGTGATTTCGGAAGGCGACACAACGTTGAACGTCGCCGCGGTGCCGTTGAAATTGACGCTAGTCGCGCCGGTCAGATTCGTCCCGAGGATAGTGACCGGTGTGCCAAAAGTGCCGGAAGTGGGCTGCGTTTCCACGAACGCAGGAAGACCTACCGACAGGCTGAAGACCGTACCATCATTGTTCCCTCCGCCACCCCAGGAGGTTGTCCCATAGAAACTCCCGTCGGTGGCCTGCAGCAGCGCGGCTTCAGGGCCCCCGCCGTCGGCGCAGTCCGACTGAGAGCAAAAGCTGTGGAGCGTAGTCAGCGAGCCTCCGGGAGTGATCTTGAATAATGTGCCGACGCCATGGGTCCCGCCCATGGGGACTGTTCCATAGAAGTCACCGTCGGTGGCTTGCACCATCCCGGCCTGAGGGTATTCACCGTCGGAGCAGTTCGGTTGAGAGCAGTAGCTGTAAAGCGTGGTCAGTGTGCCCGCCGGGGTGATTTTGAATACCGTACCATAACCGTACGCTCCGCCGAAGTAAGTTGTACCGTAGAAGTTGCCGTCGATGGCCTGTACCAGGCCGTCGTAGGGCGTTCCGCCGTCGGAGCAGTTCGGCAGTGAGCAAAAGCTGTAAAGCGTGGTCAGAGTGCCACTCGTAGTGATTCTAAATACCGTGCCTTCGTCAGCGGACCCGCCGAGCTGGGTTGTCCCATAGAAGTTCCCGTCGCCGGCTTGGACCAGTCCTGCCTGAGGGGATCCGCCGTCGGTGCAGTTCGGTTTAGAGCAGAAGCTGTAGACTGTAGTCAGCGTACCGCTCGAAGTGATTTTGAAGATCGTGCCGCCGGCGTAAGCCCCACCCTCAATGGTTGCTCCGTAGAAGTTACCGTCGGTGGCTTGCACCAGTCCGGGCCGAGGGTATCCGCCGTCAGTGCAGAGCCATTGAGTGCAGAAGCTATACAGGGTTGTCAGCGAGCCTCCCGGAGTGATCTTGAATACAGTGCCGACGCCATTGGCTCCCCCTTCATTGGTTGCACCGTAGAAATTTCCGTCGATGGCCTGTAGCAGCCCTAACGGCGAACTGCCGTCGGTGCAGCCACTCTGGGAACAAAAGCTGTACAGCGCGGTCAGCGTGCCGCTCGGTGTGATCTTGAATATCGTGCCACAGCCGTGTCCGTAGCAATTGTTATATCCACCAAGGATCGTCGTCCCATAGAAGTTCCCGTCAGTGGCTTGAATGAGAGATGACTGGGGACTGGCGCCATTAGTCCCGGCGAAGCTCGCCAGCGTAGTGAAGGTTTGTGCTGGCGACGCAATCGCCATCGCGGCACAAAACAGGAAGACGATGCAAACCATTTTCGACAAGCTGAATCTCCTGGCGACGGCCGGTTTTTCGGTGTGCATGAATTCCTCCAGAGGAGTCTTCCTTGGGATTGGTCGCAATGGGTTTGTGAGGGACACTTTTTATTGTCTGGATCGGTAAGCCACCATCGCTGGAGCAGGCGATGCTTAATTCGATATCGGCCCGGATCGGACGATATTGGATAGAAGCCGAATGTTAGCACCGGTTGCTCTTCGTTCAACGATATTCCGCAGGACTGGCGAGTTCCTCTTCCCGGAATGGGAAGAGGTACATGTACTTTCGTAACTTGACCCATCTGGGATCGGCTGCGAGGGCCCGTCGTGAGGACGCTCAGTCCAGTGATGAGCTGCCGGTTTGAGCATGGATTTGGATGCCTATCTATGGCGCATCGAGTACGATGGCCCGCAGAGCATACCGGGTAAGTAGTCGGAAGAAAATAGCCAGGCTAAGAAGCCGGCGAAATCGTGACCGGCGGCAAGCAGGACCGCGTCATCGGCGCCGACCGGCTGGTGCCCCCGAAGTCCGATCCCATCGATCTATCCGTCTTCTGCGTTGAGCCTGGGCGCTGGGTCGGGCGTTCGGCGCAGTTCGGCAGCATGAAGTCGCAGATGGCGCAGCCCAGCGTCCGCGTGCCTGCCATGGCGGCTAAGGATCAACATGAGGTGTGGAACCAAGTTGCGGCCGCACGGCAGGCCGCTGAAATGGCCAGTTCGGTTGACGTGACCGGCGGGGCTCCGCTGGTGCAAGCCGAAAACGGAAACTTGGCTCCGAGCGGGGGAAACGACTTAACCTACCCCAGGACGACATCCTACGCTGCCACCATGGCCAGCCCGCGGGTGCAGGCGACGATTGACAACGCTGCCGGCAACTACGACAGCATCCTGCGCGAGCTGCGCAAAACCAACGCCAAGGGCGTGATTGTCGCCATCAATGGCAACCTGGTGTGGGCTGACTTGTTCGCCAGCAACGATCTGCTCCTCCGCTATTGGCAGAAGCTGGTGCGCTCCTACGCCGCTGAATCTCTGACCTCCGCCGGCGTCAATGGGCTGGTCGACCAGAAGTCGGCGCAGGCGTTCCTGGACCGCATGTCCGGCAACCGCGAAGTCGTCGAGACCGAAGCCGGGCTTTACCGCCGCGCGGAGATTAGCGGCGACGGCTATAAGGTGTTCACGTTGACCACGCTCATGCCGAAGACCGGCTTCGATGTTCACATCGCCAAGATGACCTGCGACGCTGAGGCAGGTAAGTTGTTGCGGCCGGCAATCATGATGCGGTAGCAGTCGCGGCTGCCAGGATGGAAGCGGAGCATGGTTGAATCCGCTGTCGTCGAGACAAGCGCGACTGCTACGTCTGTTCCTTAATCTCAACGCTGGCGATGGTGTTCTCCCATTCCAGCTTGAGGACGGCCGCATCGGCACCGGTCTTGCCGAAGGAGATGGTAAACGTTTCCAGTCCGGAAGGACTTTGCGTGACTTTCATAGGGACGCGCCAGGCAGCAACGCTGAATTCCCTTGTGGTTACCGTAAGGGTTGTCCTTGGTCCCAAGTGTGAGCGGCTGAATACTAGCGCGGACTGCTTTCACCACCGCTTCCGTTTGCTGTTTATCTTGAGCATCTTTGTCCCGACGGGCACGGGCCACCTGATCAACAGCCCGCACAACCCCACGGGCGCGACCATCGGCAACGACGAAATGGAAGCCCTGCAAGACTTCACCGCCGAGCGCGGAGCTGTTAATCCCGGCTCTGCATTTCGTACTGTCCGTACTTACTTTGCGATCAACAACAGCAGCCCACGACCGCACAAGCCATACACACTGCCTTGCCCGCCAATAGAATCCTCTACCCCGGGGGTGCGTACCTGGTTCGGGCCTTCGGCCCAACCGCAGGTATCCGTGACGCGGTACCAGTTCGCGCTCTTGCCCGGCGGTGGCAGGGTAAAACTCACATTACCGCTCCAGCCGTTGTAGGCGACGTAGATGGACGAATAGCTATCGCCTAGTGCGCTGCCGTTGAATCGATAGGCGATGGAGTGGTTGCTGCCGCTGTTGAAGTAGGTCGCATCCGGTGTCGTACCAGCCGGCGTCCACCAAGACAACTGTGCGCTCGAGTAGAAGTTGAGCGGGCGCAGCGCAGCGTGGGCCTTGCGGAAGGCGATCATACCTTTCACAAAGGCATTGAAGTTGCTTTGGTCGCTGCTCCAGTTGTAGTTGAGCCAGTTGGCGACTGAGTCAACGTTGTAGGCGTTGTTGTTGCAGTGGAGACTGCGCAGGTATTCGTCCCCTCCCGTCATCAAAGGAGTGCCGGCGCTCAGCATCAGCAAGGCGAAGCCTACGCGTGCGGCGGCTCGCTGGTCGGCACCCGCACCGCCCTGGTCCCAGCTATAGTTTGTTGTGTTGCCGCCGTCCGAAGGCCCATAGGGCCAAGCTTGGTTGTTACTGGGACCGTTACAGCTGTACAGGTCATTGAGTGTGAAGCCGTCATGCACGACCATGAGATTGGTTGAGTTCCACGGGTTGCGGCTGCCGAACAGGTCGGACGAACCGGCGAAGCGCGTCGCCAACTGGTCAGTGGTGATGGTAGCCACTCCCAAATCGTTCTGCGCCTGGCGCAGCGTATCGCGATAGCTGCCGTTCCATTCTGACCAGCCCGCCGGGAAGCCGCCCAACTGGTAGGAGTTGCCACCGATCGCCCAGGGCTCGGCGTAAAGGTCAATGCCGCTTCCGCCGGCCGCCGGTCGCGCAGGTAATTCCCGCAGAATGCGGTTGATTGCCGTATTGCTATCGGTACTACTGAAGTTGAAGCAGCCTACAGCGCAGGTATTGCCCAGCACGGAGGCGAGGTCGAAACGGAAACCGTCGACTCCCATGGTGTCGCGCCAGTAGGCGAGCGAATCGACGATCAGGTTTTGCGCGACCGGGTTATAGGTGTTGTAGTTGCCGCCCACGCCTGTGTTGTCATACGAGGACTGCATGTCCGAAGTCAGCTCGTAGTACGTAGGGTTGTCGAGCCCGCGCCAGGAGAGGATGGAATACGTAGTGGGGTCGCTCGGGTTCCATGCCCCGCCCTCAGCTGTATGGTTGTACACCACATCGATGTAGACCTTGATACCTTGGTCGTGGAAAGCCTTCGCCATTGCCTGAAACTCGCTGGTGGGGCCACCCGGACTCTTGTTCGACGCGTAGCGGCGATCCGGGGCGAAGTAGTTCAGTGTGGAGTAGCCCCAGTAGTTCTGTCCGGCCGTGGAATTCGGTGTGTTGTCGTTGGAGTCATTCTGAGTTTCCTGCACCGGCAGGAATTCGACCGCGGTTATGCCCAGGCTCGCAAGATAGGGTGCTTTGAGCGCGGCGCCGGCATAGGTGCCCTGAACGGCGGCGGAGACGCTGCTGTCGTTCTTGGTTAGGCCACGCACATTCACTTCATAGATAATGTCGTCTTTCTGCGCGCGTGTGGGCTTCGTGCCCGTGCTCTGGCTTACCGGCATCCACGAGATGCTTTTCGGCGCCATGTTTCCGCTGTCAATGTCGCGGTAGAGACGACCGGAGGCATAAACGGTGCCGTCAGTCCAAGTAGCGTTAACAGGGTCGTGGCTGATCTCGTGAGCATAGGGATCGATCAGCAGCTTGTTGGGGTTGAAGCGATTGCCCTGGGCGTCCACGTCGGAGATAAAACCGGCGCTGGAACCCTTGATCCAACTGCTCGAAAAAGGCCAGTTCGGCCCCCAGGCACGATAACCGTAATACACCGGCCCGACGATACCGGCCGCCTGTAGCGTCGCAACCGGTATCGAAACGGAGAAGATATTCGTACTACTGTTGGCACTAAGCGGAAAACTCAGGACCTCGGCGGAATTCATCGGAGACGCGTAGAGGTAGACGGCTATGCGCGTGGCGCGCGAGGAATAGACGCGGAAGGTGACATTGCTCTGAGTCGAGTCGTAGCTCGCGCCCAAGCCGTTGGCGTTGATTGCCGCCGCGGCAGGCAGGGTAAAGAATACTAGGCAGGCAGAGGCCACCAGGACACGTGTCAATGCAGCCGTAATACCCATAAGTTGAGACCCCTTCATTCAGGCATGGCGCGCAGTCGCTTGCAAGAGTGTGTTTTCCGACGATAAGAATAAAGCACCAACCGTCCCTCGCATGAATACTGGCGTTGGCTCGATCATATGCCCTTTGCACGCAGGCAGATCCAGAAAGTAAGAGTGTGACAGGGCGCGGGGGTCAGTCAAGTTGGGGCGGCTGACATCGCAGACATCCGTGAAGTATCGAACATTTCTGCAAGCGTTTTTTCAGTTGAGTCCTTCCTATCTTGGCAGAGTTCCTTTTCAACATGAGCAGTCACGTCTCGACGTGATGCAGGGCACTGAGGTTGTGCCCGTCTCTGTGAAATTCTTAACAGAGAAAGAGGGTACCAGCGCCGCGGAGGTGTTCAGCCTCCCAATCCATGAGCCGAACGGCGCTGTGTATCGCAAGGTGCTCGTCATCGCTCAGAAAGGAGCGCCAGGCACATGGCCGCTGCGCAAATCTCACTTGATAACGCCGAGCAGGTGTTTATCGACCAAGTTATAACCAAGCAGCGCGGACGCCCTGGCGAACTGCTCGGCATTCTGGAGGCGGTGCAGGAGCACAATCCGCACAAGTATCTCTCTCTGGAAACGCTGCAATATATCGCCGACCGGGTCGACATTCCGCTTTCGCGGGTGTATAGCGTCGCGACCTTTTACGCGCTCTTCAATCTGGAGCCGCAGGGCGACAACACCATCTGCATCTGTCGCGGCACCGCCTGTCACACGAGGAACTCGCGCGTGCTGCTGGAAAGCCTGCGCCTGGAATTGGGACTGGGAATGGAAGAGAGCGATCAGGCGGGCGAGGCCGACAAGCTCACGCTGACCACTGCCGATCAGAAGTTTACGGTGCGTACGGTTGCTTGCTTCGGCCAGTGCGCGCTGGCGCCGGTGGTCGAGATCAACCATCGCATCTGCGGACACGTCAATGAGCGCAGTTTGCAGCGCGAGGTCCGCTCGCTGGAACGGGAGAATGACTGATGCCGCGCATTGAAGACATTGGCGCGTTTAATGCGGTCCGCGAAAGCGGGCTGGCGAAACTGGTGCCGCCGGTGTCGCGCATCGGCATCGGCATGGGTACCTGCGGACGCGGCAATGGCGCCGAAGGACTGTATCACGCCTTCGCCGAAGCCATCGATTTCAGCGGCACAGCTTTTTACCTGGCCGGCGTCGGCTGCTTCGGCGCCTGCTATCAGGAACCGCTGGTCAACCTTCACCTGCCTGGGCAGCCGCTGCTCATCCTGCACCGTGTGCAAGCCAACGATGCGGCGCGCATTCTGCACGATATTACCGGCGGGAGCATCCGTCCTGAACAGGTCTACTGCAAGATCGAGGAGTGGGACCACATCACCGGCACGATTCGCTATGGCCATGGTTATTCCGAGGTGCCGCTGTGGAGTGAGGTACCGTTTTTCAAAGGCCAGAAGAAGATCGTGCTGCGCAACTGCGGCCTCATCAATCCTGACGATATCGAGGAGTACATTGCCGTCGGCGGCTACCAGGCGCTCTACAAGACGCTGATCGACGAAAAGCCCGACTTGGTCATCGAGCAGATCAAGGCCGCAAAGCTGCGCGGACGCGGCGGCGCGGGATTCCTGACCGGCAACAAATGGGAGTTCCTGCGCAAGGCGATTGCCGACCAGAAGTTCATCATCTGCAATGCCGACGAGGGCGATCCCGGCGCGTACATGAACCGCAACGAGATCGAGAGCGACCCCCACGCGCTCCTCGAGGGCATGATTATCGGCGGCTATGTCATGGGCGCAACCCAGGGAATCATTTACGTTCGCGCCGAATATCCCCTGGCGGTGCATCGCCTCAATCGCGCCGTTGAGCAGGCGCGCGAATACGGGTTGTTGGGCAATAACATTCTCGGCCGTGGATTCAGCTTCGACATCGAACTGGTCGAGGGCGCAGGAGCTTTCGTCTGCGGCGAAGAGACGGCACTGATCGCATCGCTCGAAGGCGAAGCTGGACGTCCCCGCCCGCGTCCGCCGTTTCCCGCGCAGAAAGGTCTGTGGGGCAAGCCGAGCAACATCAACAACGTCGAGACCTGGTACAACATTGCGCCCATCATCACCAAGGGCCCAGCATGGTTCACCGAGACGGGCAGTGCCAAGAGCTCCGGCACAAAGGTCTTCTCACTGGTCGGAAAGGTGCAGAACAGCGGACTGGTGGAAATGCCTATGGGCACACCGCTCAAGACCTTCATCTACGACATTGGCGGAGGCGGGGTTGATGGCCGCATTCTCAAAGCCGTGCAAACCGGCGGCCCCTCCGGCGGCTGCATTCCCAGCGAGATGTTCGACACTCCGGTGGACTACGAAAGCCTGGCGCAGTTGGGCTCCATCATGGGCTCCGGCGGCATGGTGGTGATGGACGAAGACAACTGCATGGTCGACGTCGCCCGCTATTTCGTGGAGTTCACCAACTCCGAGTCCTGCGGCAAATGCATTCCGTGCCGCGTCGGCCTGAACAAGTGCCTGCGCATTCTCAATCGCATCACCGATGGCGCCGGACGCATGGACCATCTGGAGCGGCTGGACGAGTTGAGCCGCTACATCCGCGACTGCTCTCTCTGCGGGCTTGGTCAAACCGCGCCCAACCCGGTGTTGACCACTATGCGCCACTTCCGGCAGGAGTTCGAGGACCACATTGTCTCTCGCCGTTGTATTGCGGGAATCTGTGCCGAGCTGGCGTTATCGCCGTGCGAAAACAGTTGCCCGCTGCACATGAATATCCCGCGCTTCCTCCAGCTTTACAAAGAGGGACAGATCGAGGAGGCGTTCGAATCCGTCATCATGGATAACCCGCTGCCGTGTTCGACGGGGCGGGTCTGCCAGCACCCATGCGATGAGCGCTGCCGCCGCGCTGCGGTCGACGAAGCCGTCAACATGCGCGAGGTGCATCGTTTCATTGCCGACTATATTCTGCTCGACGACCATTTTGAAGAAGCGGTCAGCCGAGTGCTCGCCCGCAAGTTGGAGGCGACAGGGCGCAAGATCGCGGTAGCTGGCGCCGGGCCGTCAGGATTGACCGCTGCGTTCTATCTTGCTCTGCTTGGCCATGACGTCACGGTGTTCGATTCGTTGCCCGAAGCTGGAGGAATGCTGCGCTTTGCGCTGCCGGAATACCGTTTGCCGAAGCCGGTGCTGCGCCGCGAGGTGGAGCTGATTCAGCGGCTGGGCGTGCGGTTCGTCTTCAATACGCGGATCGGCTTCGATATTCCGCTAAATGATTTGGATGAGCAGTTCGATGCAGTCTGTCTGGCCATCGGTACCTGGAAGGAGTCGTGGGTATATCTGCCGGGCACGGAGTTGAAGGGCGTTTTTTCGGCGTTGCCGTTCCTGGAGTCGGTGTCCAAAGGCGAGTTTGCCCCGCTGGGGCGCAAAGTGGTCGTGATCGGCGGCGGCAATGCTGCGATCGATTCGGCGCGCACCGCACTGCGCCTGGGATCGAGCGTCACCGTGGTCTATCGTCGTCAGCGCAAAGACATGCCTGCGATCGAAGAGGAAACTGCCGCCGCCGAAGAAGAAGCAGCGAAGATTGTGTTCCTCTCGGCGCCGCACCGCATCATCGGTGACGCCAAAGGAAACGTCAGGGCGCTGGAAGTGGTGAAGACTCGCTTGGGCGAGTTTGACCGCTCCGGACGCCGCAAACCGGTACTCACCGATGAAGTTCAAAGATTCGAGTGCGACTCGGTGATTCTTGCTGTCGGCGAGACGGTCGATCTCGACTTCGCCAAAGCGTCCGGCTTGCAAATCAAAGAAACCGGCACTCTTAAGGTCAACCACTTCACCCAGGAGACCAGCCGGCCGCGCTTCTTTGCCGGCGGCGATCTGGTGACCGGTGCCTCCAATGTTTCGAACGCGATGGCCTCCGGCAAGCAGGCGGCGCAATCGATTGACGAACAGCTGATGGACAGCAAGCGCTGGGACCAGCTCTTCCGGCCGATGAAGTACGAGCAATCGTCGCCCAAGACCACGAGCGATAGTCGCCGCCATCGCTCACGCATCGTGCCCATGCGTGAGCGCGCCACTTCTTTCGAGGAGGTTGTGGTCGGGCTCTCGGCGGAGGATGCCCATGACGAGTGCTGCCGCTGCCTGCGCTGCGACGTGGGGGTAACCGTGGCGCGCTAGCGTGAGTGACGATTGTTTTGAAGCGGCGGACCTTTAGGTCTGCCGCCCGGCGCTCTTTATAGATTTGTCATCTCCAGCCGACTTTAGTTGGCGAGGGATCTGCTTTTCTGGGCGGCTTGCAGAAACTGGTCCGCCCGGGAAGGAGTCACACTTTGCCGCAAAAAAAAATCTCGTTGCGTATCGATGGCGAGCTGGTCACCACTGTGGAGGGCCTAACCATTCTGGATGCGGCGCGCGCCAGCGGAAAATCCATTCCGACGCTCTGCTTTTTGGACGGCCTGACGCCGGTCGGCGCCTGTCGGCTCTGCATGGTCGAAGTCTCAGGTATCGATCGCCTCTTCCCCGCCTGCACCACCCCAGCGCAGGACGGTATGTCGGTGATCACCAATTCGGCACGGCTATCGCGCTACCGCCGCATGACCATCGAACTGCTGCTGGTGGAACGCAATCACGTCTGCGCGGTGTGCGTCGCCAACGGTCACTGCGAATTGCAGGAAATGGCGTACAGCATGGGGATCACCAGCGTCCGCTTCGCCTACAACTTTCCGCGTCTGCCGGTCGACGCCTCGCACCCGCGCTTCGTGCTCGACCACAACCGCTGCATCTTGTGCACGCGTTGCGTGCGCACTTGTGAGGAGGTGGAAGGCGCGCACGTGTGGGAGGTCATTGCGCGCGGCATTCACGCCCGCATTGTGCCCGACCTCAATCAGAAGTGGGGGGATGCCCGCACCTGCACCAATTGCGGCAAGTGCGTGCAGGTTTGTCCGACCGGGGCCCTGGCGGAAAAAGGCAAAGCGGTCGAGGAGATGACCCGCTCGACGGTTGCAATCACGTCCCTGGCAAGGCATAGAGTCCGGGCCCGCGGCGATCGCCGCGTTGGCGATCTCCCGGGAGGAGCAAGACCATGAAAAAGCTTAAGCTCGCGACGGTCTGGCTCGATGGCTGCTCCGGCTGCCACATGTCGCTGCTCGATCTCGATGGCGCGCTCATTCCGATCGTGCGCAAAGTCGACATCGTCTATAGCCCGCTCGTCGACGCGCAGGAATTTCCCGAAGATGTGGACGTGACTCTGGTGGAGGGGGCGATCAGCACCCAGGAAGATGTCGAGCGGCTGCAACAGATCAGGTCGCGCACCAAGATGCTGGTTTCGCTCGGAGACTGCGCTGTTACCGGCAATGTAGCGGCCCTGCGCAATGTCATCCCGGTGAACCAACTGCTGCACCGCGTCTATGTAGAAGGGGCGGACGCGAACCCCTGCATTCCGCACGATGGGCTGCCGCAGTTGTCGAAGCTGGCGCGCCCGGCCCAGGACTTCGTCAAGATTGATATTTGCCTCCCCGGCTGCCCGCCGCACAACAAGGTGATTGCCGGGTTCCTGAATAACCTGCTCGAGGGCCGCAAACCCGAGGCGAATCAGAAGATCAGGTTCGGGTAAATAAAGGACGGCATACCACCAGGGACTTGAAGATTAACCACAGAGACACAGAGAGCACAGAGAAGAAAAGACAAGAAAAAGAATGAAGAAATGAAAAAAGAAAGAAAGAAAAGAACAAAAATCAAAACTAACTCTGTGCCTCTGTGCCTCCGTGGTAAATAGATTTCCGGAGCGGTCGTATCGACGCGCTCTATGAAGGAAGACCGATGAAGCGCATCACTATTGAGCCGGTAAGCCGCATCGAGGGCCACGCCAGGATTACGATTCAGCTCGACGATGCAGGCAAAGTCGCCGACACCAAATTTCAGGTGACCCAGGTGCGCGGCTTCGAAAAGTTCACTGAGGGTCGTCCCTTCTACGAGATGCCCGGGATCACCTCACGCATCTGCGGCATCTGCCCCATTAGCCATCAGCTTGCTTCTGCGAAGGCCTGCGACGCGATCATGGCGGTACGCATTCCGCGCGCCGCGCAACTGCTCCGCGAGATCATTCATTGCGCCCAGGTGGTGCAGTCGCACGCGCTGAGTTTCTTCTATCTCTCCGCGCCCGACCTGCTGCTAGGCATGGACGCCGATCCCGCAATCCGCAACGTCGCCGGGGTGATCGAGGCCAATCCCGACCTGGCGAGAGCGGGGATTGAGCTTCGTAAGTTCGGCCTTCTAGTCATCGAAGGCCTCGCCGAGGAGCGTGTGCACGCGTCGTGGATTGTTCCAGGTGGCGTGAAATCGCCCATGACGGCCCAGGCCCGCGACCGCTTCCTTGCGGCGATTCCACAGGCGATGGCGACCGCCGAAAAGACTCTCGGCATCTTCAAAGGCCTGCTCGACTCGTTCAGCGAAGAGATTGCCAACTTCGGCTCGGCGCCGACCATGTATGCCGGACTGGTCGATCACGGCGGCAACATTCAGCTCTATGACGGCGTGCTGCGTATCCGCGCCGCCAACGGCAGCATCGTGCACGAGGGCATCGCGGCTGAGGACTATCACCGCTTCATCGGCGAAGCCACTGTCAGCGACTCCTATCTGAAAGCTCCGTTCTACCGCCCGCAGGGCTGGCCGGAAGGCATCTATCGCGTCGGGCCACTGGCCCGCATCAATGTCGCCGAAGCCTTGGGAACTCCGCGCGCGGATGCCGAGTTGGACCAGTTCCGCCAGCGCTTTGGACGCGTCGCTCACAGCTCCTTCCTCTATCACTATGCACGCCTTATTGAGGTGATGTACGCGCTGGAATGCATGCAAACGCTGCTCCAGGAGCCAGACGTTCTCGACACTCACGTCCGCGCCAACGCCGCAGTCAATGAGTTGGAGGCCATCGGCATGATCGAAGCCCCGCGCGGCACCCTGATCCATCACTACAAGGTGGACGAGAACGGCGTGATCGTTTGGGCAAACCTGATCGTCGCCACCGGTCACAATAACCGCGCCATCAGCGACGGCGTGCGCCAAGTCAGCGAGCACTTCATTAAAGGCGACAAGCTACAGGAAGGCATGCTGAACCGCGTTGCGGCTCTGGTGCGCGCTTACGATCCCTGCCTGAGCTGCTCGACGCACGCGATCGGCGTTCCGGCGCTCGACATCGCGCTGCTGAGCACCGAAGGCGCGGTGCTCGATCGCCTCACGAGCGACTAGCGCCACTCTACAATGCTAATGGTGAGCCGTGACTCTCCTGATGTAAATGGCCTATTCTGGGGGTAAGAGCAAAGGCCTTTAGCGCTGTCTGATTCCCGACGTGTGCCTGGAAAAGCGGATCGATACGCACCGTGCCTTTGAACCAGTCTGACGGTCCCTTGGCAGAAGGTTGGGAGCCAATTCTTCTGATATCCATTTTCCTGAACTCCTGTAGCGGAACTTGTCACTTACAGACCGGTCATTTTCTGCAAGTGTTCTGGATAGCGAGCGCCTTCGACCCTGATCTTCGACGCCGCGGCATCGATGTCCCGCAGGTTTTCGGGCGTCAGTTGAATCGACAGCGCTGCGATATTCTCTTCCAGGCGGTCTAGCTTCGTCGTACCTGGAATTGGGACAATCCACGGCTTCTGCGCCAGCACCCAGGCGAGCGCGATCTGGGCAGGTGTCGCCTTCTTCTGCTCTGCAATGGCGCCAACCAGATCGACCAGGACCTTGTTGGCTTTCCGTGCCTCCGGTGTGAAGCGCGGCAGGGTACTGCGAAAGTCCGTGCTTTCGAGCGGCGTGGTTTCGTCGATCTTCCCCGTAAGAAAGCCCTTGCCCAGAGGGCTGTAGGCCACCAGGCCGATTCCGAGTTCCTCGATCGCCGGCAGAATCTCCTTCTCATGGTCTCGGAACCAAAGCGAGTATTCACTCTGGAGTGCCGTGATCGGTTGGACGGCGTGCGCGCGGCGAATCGTCTTGACGCCTGCCTCGGAAAGCCCGAAGCGCTTGACCTTACCGGCTTGAATCAGTTCCTTCACCGTGCCGGCGACATCTTCAATGGGCACGTTCGGGTCAACCCGGTGCTGATACAGCAGGTCGATGCTCTCCACCCTTAGTCGCTTGAGTGAGCCCTCGACTGCCCGCCGGATCTGCTCCGGTCGACTATTCACGCCCGGCGCTCCTTTCATCCCGCGCGGATCAAGATCGGGATTGAGGTCGAATCCAAACTTGGTGGCAATTGCCACTTTGCCGCGGTACGGAGCCAGCGCTTCACCCACTAGCTCTTCGTTCAGGAATGGGCCGTACACCTCCGCGGTGTCAAAGAATGTGATGCCGCGGTCCACCGCGGCATGGAGAAGATCGGTCATCTCCTTCTTGTCTTTGGGCGGCCCATAAGAAAAGCTCATTCCCATGCAGCCGAGCCCCAGAGCTGAGACTTCAAGATTGCTTTTTCCGAGTTTGCGTTTCTGCATTGTTGCTCCTTCTTGTCATCACCAGCGTGCATTGTCACGCCGCCTTTTGCGATCTTCTCGGCTATGAACTAGCCTCGTCTCCGAATGGCTGACATGCACCCTGACTACTTGTCTTCATCGGCTTTGACGGGCTCTGTAGGTTTGGGCGCCTCGGGCCCACTATCCTGGCTGTTGGCCGGCTGCTTCACAAACTCGAAGGTGCAGGGGCGTCCCAGGATCCCGGCGCCTTCGTCCCTTGTGCCTGTGCCCTTGGTATCTTCGAATTGGGCTTTAATGTTGTAGCTGTAGTTATTGCCCTTCATGGCGAAGATTCCATGCGCATTGTTGTGGGTGACCGTGCCTTTGGCCTCCAGCTTGGCGCTGCCGTCGTCCGCGATCTTGCCAGCGATTACCAGGTAGCCGGGTCCTCCCTCTTCGCCGTGCTGCCCGTGAAAGATGCCGTCCTTGATTGTGCTGGGAAACTCCCATTTGTAGGCCGGGGTCTGTCCATGGGCTTCGCAGGCGAGGTGGGTGAGCCAATTGCCGTCGTAGCGCTCGCCGGCAAAAGAACTCACTGGCAGGAGCACCAGGGCGTAAACCACTACTAGCCGGACCGCATTTCGCATTTCCATACAACCGCCTCCTTTGGCCCGAAAATTACTTCCACTAAGACAGGGTTCGACGCTGTGAAGTATACCCAAACCGGTCGTGCCATAGCGATTGCCGGCGGCATCGAAGATCAGGCCGTCGACGGGATTAGCCCCCGTCGGTGACGTTGCCGAAGAGCAGAGACTGCTCTGGTCATCGATCGTACTAGTAGCGAGGCGCTTTATCCGAACCTTATCACCTTATTCGGTGAGCAAGCTCACAGACAGGTGTTTCGTCGGGGCGTAATTTCTGGTACAAGCTCGCAATAGCTTCTCTTCTCCCGGAGAACACCCCAAAGGTACTGTGTATTAGCAGCCCACTAGTGGAGTATTAAATCGCTAGAGGCTGATCTAGGATGATTGCGAGACAACCCTCACATACTTCTATCGCTGGCAAACACCTTATGTGACTGAGGAAGGCGAAGCCCTACCCGGCCGACGAACCAGTCTGGCTTAAATCCGAGTCATGAGAGTTATCCGGCTCTCGGAATAATCCACAAACAACCGTGCCGATAAAGTGAAAGCGAACAGCAGCTTGCGCTCAGTGCCGGAGAGAGGTTCGTGCTGGCAGCGCATAAAGCACGTCAGCGGCATGGATCGGGCCATCGCCTTCACGCTCACCGCGCGTGGGGTGCAGATGCTGGGCAGCACCGGCACGGTCCTGCTGATCGTTCGATTCTTGACGCCCGCGGAGCAAGGCTATTACTACACGCTGTTAAGCCTGGTTGCCTTGCAGGTGCTTTTTGAACTGGGCTTCGCATTCGTCGTGCTGCAATTGGCCGCCCACGAGAGCGCGCGGCTCAGTATCGCTCCTGACGGACGCATTAGCGGCGATGCCATGGCACACGCCAGGCTTGCCTCGGTGTTGCAGAAGGCGGTGCGTTGGTATGCTTTTGCCGGCCTCATGATGGCCTTGACCTTGCTGCCTCTGGGTGCACATTTCTTCGCCAGCCACTCACAGCAAGGGATGGCCGTCCACTGGCGCATGCCCTGGGTCACCACGGTGACGATATGCGTGCTGACATTTCTACTGAATCCCGTTTTCTCCTTTCTGGAGGGTTGCGGGCAAGTACCTCAGGTCGCTCGCATGAGAATGTGGCAATCGCTGACCGGCACCGGCTTGGCATGGTCAGCGATGATTTTGCACCACGGTCTGTTTTCTCCTGCGATGGTTTTGTTAGGAAATGCCGCGGTCGGCCTATTATTCATTCGCGGGCGCAGAGCTCTTCTCGGACCGCTCCTGCGCTATCCGGCGGGTGCAAACTCAATTGCCTGGAATCGTGAGGTGTGGCCCTTCCAATGGCGCATCGCCTTTACCTGGATGGGAACCTATTTCACGGCACAAGTTTTCATGCCCATTCTGTTTGTGTATCGCGGCCCGGTCGAAGCCGGTCAGATGGGATTGTCCCTCAGCATCACGGGCTACTTGACAGCTCTGGTTTTGTCCTGGATGCACACCAAAGCGGCTCCCTTTGGGCAATTGGTAGCGCAACGCAAGTACCCGCAACTTGACCGTCTGTTTTTCCGCACACTAAAGCAGTCGGGCGCGATTCTGCTGGCAGGTATTGCGGGATTTCTGGCGGTGGTTTTCGCGCTGCAATACCTTTACCCGCGTCTGGCACACCGCATGTTGTCGCCTCCATTATTCGCGCTTCTTTTTGCAACCGGGTTCAGCAATTACCTAATGCAAAGCGAGGCAATTTATCTGCGGGCATTCAAGCGCGAACCGTTCCTGCTCTTATCCCTTATCGTCGGGAGCCTGACGGTCAGCAGTGCGCTTCTGCTGGTACAACGATGGGGGGTGGCGGGCGTTTCGCTCGGCTACTTCATTAGCAGCGGAGTTGTGGGGCTGATTATCGCGACGACAATCTTCCGGAAATGGCGCATGGGCCAGGTTTCCAGGTCCGGCGCAGGATTTTACCAACCCAACTGGCCCGTGGAACCTCCGATCGCGCAACAACCCACGCTAGCACCCTCCAGTGAATCTGCTCTTTAAGCCAATACCAAATCCGGTTGCCGGAACCATTGGCTTCGCCTCCAAGCCTCTCATCTGGCCCGCCCTCAGCATCATGCTGGCCCTTTCGTTTGTGCCTGTAGGGCTGCGGCCGACGCAATCGGTATTGCTGCTATTTTCATTTGCTTTGCTGCTGCTGGGATTACCGCAATTGAGCTGGCGCACCGGGCTACTGCTGCTGCTGATTGCGGGCATTGCAGCCGCGCAGGCAATCGGTGTAGCCCACAGCACGGTGGAGGAGAAGAACTTCATCCGCCCGGCGGCGTTTCCCTTCTTTCTTCTGGTCGGCGTACTGGCTCACATGTTCGCGCGGTGCATCCGCATCGAGCAGCAGGGCAAGTACATGGCGAAAGTTGCAACCTGGCTGCTGGGGTTCTTCTCCATCGAATGCCTGACCAGGTTTGTTTTGTCGCCGTATCTTTGGGCGCGGCACGTTGAGAACGAGTTTGCCGGCATGCCATTGGAGGTCGACCGGGCGTTTTATCACTATAAGTTCAGTATCTTCTATGTCGATTCGAATAATGTCGGCCTCGCTCTGTTATGCCTGCTCGCTTTGATGCTTGCCTTTCGCCGTCACCTAAGCGGCCGACAAGTGGCCCTGGGTTATCTGCTTCTGCTACTCACATTTTCACGGGCCTCGATTATCGCCGGTCTGTGCCAGTACCTGATCTACAAATTCTGGCATGCTCGACGTTGGATTCTGCTGCTTATCATCGCAGCGGCGCCTATTGTTGTATATGGGTTGCTCGCTTCCTATATTTCTGCCGGCTCGGAGCAGCTTCGCCAGTTCGACGGCAGCCTTGCCAGTAAATTTCTTATTCTGCAAAAGATGGGCGAAGTCTATGCCGGCGGCGATCTGCGGTTGTGGTTGTTTGGTATCGGCGCCGGTAACACCGAGCAGCTAATCACCATAGCGGCACATAGCATTATTGTCACCTACGCGCTGGAGTTTGGCATCGTAGGTTCCATCCTGGTTACATGCTATGTCTGGGTGCTTAGCCGAAAATCGCAATCCGCCAAGTATCTTCTGGTGCTTCCGATGGTAGTGAATGGGTTCGCATTAATTCTTGCATCCATGCCCTACTTCTTCGTGACATTAGGTGTGCTGAGCGCGCTTACCACGCCGGCGGCGCCATCCGCAGAGCAGCTTGAAATGAGGAAATGAGGTTGAATGGCTCTCATTAGTGTCTTAATGCCAGTATTTAATGTCGAGCGCTATGTTAAAGAGGCGCTTCGAAGTGTTCAACAGCAGACGGTCCGTGACCTCGACATCGTAGTGGTCGATGACGGATCTACCGACGGCACTCTCCCGATCGTGGAACATATCGCCGCCATCGACGCCCGAATTCGGATTTTCCGCATGGATCGGAACCGGGGAATTCCGGCGGCCCTTAATTTTGGACTTGCCCACTGTCTGGCGCCCTATATTGCCCGCTTCGATGGCGATGATGTGGCCCACCCGCAGCGGCTGGAGAAAGAACTGGCTGTATTGCAGGCGAATCCGGAGATCGCGCTGGTGGGTTGCGCAACCATTGGTATTGACGAGAATGGGTTGCCGAGAAGCGGAGGAGTGGTATCGCCAGTCGCGGTCAGTCGCGACGAGATCGCGAAGACGCTACTCCTGTCTACTCCTTGTCTTCATATGTGGTTAGCGCGGCGGCAGGTGTACGACAAATTAGAAGGCTATCGGGAGCTGACTGTCGCCGAAGACTACGACTTTCTGCTGCGCGCGGCAACCGCGGGATTTCTTCTGTCCAATGTGCCGGAGCCGCTGATGTATCTCCGCACCCGAAGAGGGAATTCAGCCCACACGCATGCCATCATGCATCGCAAAGCGCAGAAGTATGCGGTTCGACTCTATTACGAGCGCCTGCATACGGGCAGCGATAGCTTCAGTCGAGAAAACTTCGCCAACGCCGTGCGAGCAGGTTATCTTACGAATCTCATTCACAATGCCGCAACCAGCATGGTTAAAGCCGGATTCGATTCCCGAAGTCGAACCACCAGAATGCTGCTCTGCTTCCTAGCTTCGCTGGTATCGCCTTGGCAGGCCCGTTACTTCCTCGATCGCGCCCGACTTCGCTGGATTTTACGTAATGAAGCAACTCAACGAGATAAGACTTGCCTCGCACCGTCCTATCAGTAATTTCAACCCTGCGAAGATGCGGCCCGGTTAACGTACTGGCTGGCATCATCAAGAACTACGCACCTGGGAAGTACAGGTCCGTGGTAACAACGCTGTCACCCGAGACCGGTGACAGCATCCTGCCTAATCTTCAGTCGGATGGAGTTCCCATCGCTGAAATGAAGCTCTCGCGGGCGGAGTCGTTTCTGGTCGGCCGCCGGCGATTGGGTCAAGTCATGGCGCAATGGAACGCGGACCTGGTGCATTGTCACGGATTCCGAGCGAACGCACTGGCGGCGGCGTGTGCGCCCCTAATTCCGGTTGTCTCTACCGTCCACTGCGACCTGTCGACCGACTATTGCTCCTCCTATGGAGAAACACTGGGAAGCATCATGGTGTGGCGCGAATACGCAGCGCTACGGCAGTTCGGCTGCGCGGTAGCCGTTTCACGCGCTGCGGCCGTGGCGGCCGAGGCCCATGGAGTGCACTGCGAGGTGATTCCCAATGGCATCGATCTGGATCTCTACTGTCCGCCGCGTGATGCCCGGGAAAAGGCGCTCTGCCGCCGAGGGCTGGGCCTGCCGGCGGAACGGGTTGTAGTTCTGCATACCGGAGCATTGAATTCTCTCAAACGGCCGATCGAGCTGATTGCGGGATTTCGCAGCGCGACGCTTTCCCAAAGTGCCGTGCTGGTGATCGCCGGGGACGGCCCCTTGCGGTGCGCCTGTGAACGAGCCGTCGCCGGAACGAGGAACATAGTTTTCCTGGGCAATCGCGGCGATATCCCCGACCTGCTGCGCGCCAGCGACGTGCTGATCTCGAATTCCAGTTCGGAGGGCCTGCCGCTGGCGCTGCTGGAGGCTTGCGCCTGCGGAGTGCGTGTCATCGCCTCCGATATTCCGGCGCATCGCGAAATTCAGTTGACATTTCCCCAGCAGGTATCGCTTTTCGCTGCTCGGGGAGACAAAGCTGTCGCTGCTGCACTCGACCAACACAGCCCCGGAGCCATGGCCCACGCTTTCAATCCGCCGGTTGACTCCTTGTATGCCATCTCCTCGCGACGGATGTCGTTGTCGTATCAAGTCCTGTACCAGACATTGCTTGCCCGTGATCGCCGGCCGGCAGAGATACCAACGTGAGCAATCCGAACAGGGGGTTTCAATTCTCGGTGTTGATGGCGGTGTACCCGAAGGAGTCGGCCGCGTTTCTTCAGCGGGCGCTTGCCAGCCTGGCCGAACAAACGCTGGCGGCAGCTGAAGTGCTCATTGTCAAGGACGGGCCATTGGGAAGCGATCTGGAAGCGACGATTGCGGACGCCGCAAAAATCCTGCCCATCCGGACAGTGCAGTTGGCGAGGCATTCAGGCCTTGGCTTGGCGCTGCAGGCGGGCGTTCCGGAGTGCCGCTATGAATTCATCGCCCGCATGGACTCGGACGATATCTGCGCTCCGGACCGCTTTCAGAAGCAGGTGTCATATCTGCTTCAGCACCCGGAAGTTGATGTGCTGGGCGGCGCCATCGCCGAGTTTGAGGCCGACGGCACACCCCTGCTGGCGGTGCGACGCCTGGCGCGTGGTGGATCAACCTTGCGGGATGCGGCCAAGCGGCGTAATCCCATGAACCACATGACCGTGATGTTTCGCAAATCCGCGGTGCTGGCGGCCGGCAATTATCAACCGGTCGCGGGCTTTGAGGACTATTTTCTCTGGGCGCGGATGCTACTGGCCGGATCGGTATTTGCCAACCTGGACGACGTGCTGGTTTACGCGCGTTGTGGAAATGGCATGCAAGCCAGGCGCGGTGGCTGGGATTATGCCCGCGAGGAGATCCGATTTGAGTATAGGCTGCGCAAAATCGGCTTTCTCAGCTGGCGCGAGTGTCTTGCAAACATCTTCATGCGGATCCCGCTTCGCCTGGCGCCCACCTCGTTCAGAGTCGGCTTTTATCGCAGGATCCTTCGCCACCGTCCGGAAACAAGTATGTGAATTGGGGTGCGCTCGCTTCGACGCGCAGCCCCTCCCGAACTCATCGCTTGCTACCAACTTATCGTTTCGAGGTGCAGCAAATTCATGCCGATTCTTGAGGAGACGACGCCCGTCGAGCGTCAGGTACCCGCCATTTCGGAAGCCGATCGCGCCTACGGTGACCTTTCGCTGCTCGACATCTTCACCATGGCGGCGCGCAGCCAGCGCTTCATCACCAAGTTCATTGTGGTTGCGATGGCCATCGCTACGGTAGCGGTTTTTCTGCTGCCGGTTCGCTACACCGCTACCACCACCATCCTGGTGCCGCAGCAATCGGCTTCCATCAGCTCGATGCTGCTGACGCAGCTTGGCACGATGGGTTCATTGGGGTCTCTGGCAGGGAATCAGATGGGACTGAGAAACCCCAACGATCTCTATGCGGGATTGCTGCACAGCCGGACCGTCGAGGACGGCGTCATCCAGCGCTTCGCTCTCCAGCAGGAGTACGGCGAAGCAAAAGTGTCGAAAGCGCGGGAAACGCTGGAACGGCGAACCACGATCGACAGTGGGTTGAAAGATGGGCTGATTCGCATCTCGGTGGAAGATCGTGATGCTTCCCGTGCCGCTGAACTCGCCAATGGCTACATCGAGGAATACAAGAAGCTTTCAGCCACTTTGGCCATTACGGAAGCTGCCCAGCGCCGACTGTTCTTTGAGCGGCAACTGGAGGACGCTAAGAACGCCTTGAGCAATGCGGAAGAAAATCTAAAGCGCACCCAACAGTCTACCGGCGTGATCGAGGTGGATGCGCAAGCCAAGGCGCTGATCGAATCGGCTGCCGTCCTGAAGGCCCAAGTTGCTGCCAAAGAGGTGGAAGTTCAGGCCATGGGTGCTTTTGCCACACCGGATAACCCGGACGTTATGCTGGCTCGGCAGGAACTGGGCGCTCTGCGCGCCCAACTCGGCAGGCTCGCCGGATCGGAGGGAAACCCTGCAACTGAGCTCGTGGTTCCCAAAGGCCAGATCCCGGAGGCTGCTTTGGTTTACCTTCGCGCCGTGCGCGAGGTTAAGTACCGCGAAACCTTGTTTGAGTTGATTGCCAGGCAGTTTGAGATGGCAAAACTCGACGAAGCTCGCCAGGGAACAGTGATTCAGGTCGTAGACCCCGCCGTGCCGCCGGATCGGCGGTCATTTCCCAAACGTACCCTGATCATTCTGCTCACCGGAGCCACGGCTCTGGTAATTGCGATTATTTTCATCTTGCTGAGGAATGGACTCCAGCGCGCTCATTCCCGTCCCGAGCACTGGCAGCACTGGCAGGAATTCGTCGCGGCAGTGAAACACTGCTGACCTTTTGCGCCCGGAATTTTTCCCCTGATACCCATCGAACGTGTTCTCCAACAACGTATCTACACCTCTTTCGAGGCAATCGAAATGCTTAGTTTCCGCTTCCTTCTGTTCTTAACCGTCGTGCTGTCGGCCGCCACGTACTCACTCGGGCAATCGAACTCGCCTGGACAATCAGTCGCGCCCGGGCAATCCGGGTCGCCCGGGCAATCCGTCGGAAATACTTCCCAGATACCGGCTGCTGCGCGGGAAGCCGTTATCTATTGTCAGAGCCACCTCAGCGACGCCGCCTGTCAGCCATTTCTGCACCAGGGAGACATGGGAAGCGCTCCCGGCTTACATGACGAGGCAGAAGCTCAACCACCTGCCGCAACTGCCGTCCGTGCCAACAAGAAGCCTCAAGAGGCGACAGAGTTTCAGCTGTTTGTTGCCGACGCGCTGGGAAAGCAGCTCTCCATATTCGGAGCGGACTTGTTCGACGACGTGCCATCGACGTTCGCCCCGGTCGATCACGCTCCCGTGCCATCAAACTATGTCCTCGGACCGGGCGACCAGCTTGATATCCGCCTGTGGGGAATGGTTTCGCTGAACGAACATGTGACCATTGATCGCAATGGTCAGGTGTATTTGCCGAAAGTCGGCGAAATCAGTGTGGCCGGAGTTCGCTATTGCGATTTGGAGGCGCATCTCCGCCACCAGCTAGAGCACGTCTTCCGCGATTTTCAAATCTCAGTCGCTCTCGGCAGGTTGCGCACCATCGATGTTTTCGTGGTCGGGCAAGCGCGGCAGCCAGGGAAATACACCATCAGTTCCCTCAGCACGCTGGTGAACGCGCTATTTGCCACTGGCGGACCCGCACCGCAGGGCTCCCTCCGCCACATTCAGGTGATGCGGGAAGGAAAAGAGATCAGTGATTTCGATTTGTACGAACTTCTGCTGCGCGGCGATAAGTCAAAGGACGTTCCGCTGTTGCCGGGCGACGTAATCTACATCCCACCGGTCGGTCCGGAGATCGCAGTGTCGGGCAGCGTAAATTTCCCGGCCATCTTTGAGCTGGTTTCGCCGGAGGCTGGCTTGGGCGATGTACTGCAACTGGCCGGCGGGCTCGATCAAATCGCCGACGGCAGCCGGGTTACCCTGGAGCGCATTGACGACCGGCGGGTACGGTCGGTAACAGAATTGTCGGTAGTGTCCTAATTTCAAAAAACGCTGCCGAGCAAGGCTGATTCGCTCTTTCGTTCCGCTTGCGGTTGTCAGGTACGACTCCAAAACATTGGTGGTTGGAAAGTGAGAAACCACCACGAATACCGAAGCCGAAGAAACCCAAGACTCCAAGACTGCCCGACCGTCGTATTGCTTGCCTGCGTGCTGGCAGCCCGCAACTCACCTCAGTTCACTTGAGGGTCGGTCGTTAGAATCCCTATCAATTCCACCGAGTTTGAAAGCTCTAGGATTAACCCGTCTTGTTGCATCCACAGAAACACCTCCCCGCGTCCAGTTTTGCACAACTGATATTCGCGGGGAAACTCTATTGGCCCCACAAGTGGGATCAATATTTCGACATCGAATCCATCCTGACGCGTTGCTCGTGTTGGGCAAAGACGTATCACTAACTCATCGACCTGGAGTCGGCACAGAGTGGTGCGGAACAAAACGCACGGGCGGCACCATATTTGCGCGAAGATTTCTCTTTCGTCAGCTTGCCGAGCTAATTCTGCAAATTCTCTCGCCCAGTCGGGTTCCTCGATTGTCCTCAGTTCCGGTATATCGTCTGCCATTTGCACCGCCTCCTAAATGCTTTTATGCGTTTGAAATTGGCCCGGTGCCAAAACCAGCCCACATTGACCTCACCACGGAGATCATTCCCGCCGAAGGTGATCTTCCCGCTGTTTGCTTCGCTGGTCCTAATCCAGGAGCAACATATCGTCCGCTCGACATTGCGTTGTTTTCCTGCATAACCGGGCAGGATCGCTCGGCGGATAATCGGCAGGGCGGTGAGTGTGAATCCGTTCCTCTATCCAGCCTTGTTCGCGCAGGGTACGTCGCAGCTCTTCGTTTTGAGCGGTTTCTTCTAATTCGATTGCCCCGATTAGAAGCGGTCGCTGGCAGCCTGAGCAGACGATTCCGTATTTTCTTAGAACGAGCATTCGCGGTTTCCTTTCACTACGCCACGAGCAAACACCGATGATCCGCAACGGTCGGCCTTACGCAATTTGGCCCAAACCGCTGCCCGATAATTGGCCAGCGAGAAAATATGTCAAGCACGCAACCTTTTTACTTGACACGGTGGCCTCGGTGTGCTTAAATGGCTTCATGCCGATGTACGCAGACGCTTACGCGAGCCTCAGTCAGCGCTTAGTACACGCTTGCAGCAGCATCCGTCGAATCCGTAGCCGCATGAATGAACTCGCATCGGCTTACAACGAATTTGTGGACCTGAAAGAGCAGTTAGCTGCATACACGGAACAGTTAAACAATCTCAAGGGCGTTCTCGGCCCTGAGCACTTTCGCAAGATTCAAGCCGAGGACGCAACAGACATCATTGGCAATACGTCGGAAATCAGCCCGTCGCCCGCCACGATGCGCGAACAAATGCCGCTTTGGTTGGCCTTGAAGGAATATCTCTCGGCCAGCGGTGAGTGCAAGGTGGGCGAAGCCGAGGACTTCCTGTGCTGGCTAGGCTTCCCGAATGTTCGGCGGCAGTCCATTGAATCGGCGCTCCGGCGCCATCCCGAAACATTCCGTGTCCGCAAGGTGGGACGGGAAAAGTTTATCTCACTGAAAGGAGCGTAAATGCCGCCTCCACCAATAACAGCCGCAAACGATGAGAGCCGCTAGGTGCTTGAACACCCAACGGCCCTAAACCAACAACCCCGGCAAGCCGAGATCGCTAGTCGTCAAACACGATTATCGGCTTGCCTCACCAGAAAGGCAAGCCAAAATGTACACCCTCGCATCTGAAAAGAAACTCGCCGTAATTGCATCCCTGCTCGAAGGAAATAGCGTTAGATCAACCGAGCGCATGACTGGCGTTCACCGTGACACAATTTGCCGTTTGCTGGTAGAAACTGGCGAGAATTGCGCCGTCCTCCTCGACTCGCACGTTCGCAACATTCACGCCAAGTATATTCAAGCCGACGAAATCTGGACGTATGTCGGCAAGAAAGACAAACATGTCCGCGTTGACGATCCCGAAGAGTTCGGCAATCAATGGGTGTTCGTGGCGATGGACGAAGAAACGAAGTTGATTCCGTCATTCGTAGTCGGCAAGCGGACGCGGGACACCACGTATGCGTTTCTGCTCGACTTGCAGAAGCGGCTTGTGGACGCCCGATTCCAGCTTACAACGGACGGCTTCGTTTTCTACACGCGCGGAGTCGAGGACGTGTTCGCCGGGACCTGCGACTTCGCGCAATTGGTGAAGTTGTTTGGCGATTACGGCCAGCACGACGAAGCGAGGTACTCCCCACCAAGGATCATGGAGGTCATATCCAAAATCAGAGATGGTAGGCCCGACCTCGATCACATCTGCACGTCGCACGTGGAGAGGCAGAATCTCACCATGCGGATGTGCATGAGGAGATTTACGAGGCTGACGAACGCTTTCTCGAAGAAACTGGAGAACCTGAAAGCGGCTTGCGCTCTCCACTTCGCGCATTACAACTTCTGCCGCGTTCATTCGAGTTTGCGCGTGACACCCGCAATGGAAGCGGGGATTGCGGCTGAGGTTTGGCCGCTGTCTCGCTTGCTTCTGCCGACAACTTAAACACTGGAATCCGGGGCACAACCTGCCCCGGCTTCAATGCCAGGTATCGTGGATTTAGGTATTCACCCTCTGCGTCCGAGTGCCACAATGATTCATGACTTTGCATCGCACATTCCCTCGAAAGGAGAAAATGCCAAATGACGCCACAAGGCTTACCTACTTGCTTGGCTCCCGGCTGTGGCAGTACCAACATACGCGAGGCAGAAGTTAACATGCCAGTCCCCGGCGATGCCGTAATGCCGCTGTGGGCTACGATTTGTAACGTGTGTCACCACGTCAGTCTCTCCACCAAACCAAGACAGAAGCCCAAAAGTTAGCAGATGATTCTTTGCAAATAGACAATCTTGTGCTAACGTCCTTGGCAGGTGGCACAAGAACTAGAAGCTCCGGCTGCAACCGGGGCTTTTTCTTATTGCGCATGGCACATCGCGGAGCTATGCTTGCCGCATGACGCGCCAGATCATCGCTATTGTACTTCTGCTCTCGTTCTCCTGTATCGCTTTCGCCGAGAAAATCCCCGCTGACGCTTGGCAAACAGGAACCCTGAAAGGCTCCGAGGAAAGCTGGCATTCAAGAAGCGTCGGGATGCTAAACACTCACAGCAACTCTACGTTACACGGCATAAGCGCCAGCGGCGAGTACCCGATTGTCGAATACACCATCGAAACCTCGCAGTACATCTACGAAGCGCATTTGGTTCTGGGACGCGCCAGTGATTCCCAGCCGCTCATTACTGTTAACGGCCCGATCAAGTTCGCAATCGTAAAATCTGACTTTTTCATTCAGGACGAACAGGGCAAGCAGTGGAAGCTCGTACTGACGAAAAAGACACTCAAAACAACAGAGCAGCAACAGCAGCACTAACGACACAGCCGCTCAGGTTCATCTTCCTTGACAATCGGCCATTTCCAGCGCCGCGCCTCTTGCACCGCGTCCGTGTATTTAGCCTCCGCCATCTTGAATTCACGCACCGCAACGGTAAACTCAGTCGGGGTAGGAATCGCGGACGCGTCCATCTCTGCCACTTCTATCAGATTGCAGAGCATCTTTTGTGCGAGGGCGCTTAGTCCGTCGCGCCAACTCGTCAACCGCGACTTGCACGCGAGCAGTTCTGTTCGTGTTGTCTGATATTTATCCCACGCTGCCAGCCGCGCAAGGTTCTTTTCCTGTTCCGTCATAACCGAATTACTCTCCGCTGACAATCTCCACCTCTAACCGAAAAGGCAGTTTCGCGGCCCGCAGTTGCGCCAGCCGATCTAGAAAAACGCTGACAGTTTTCAGCCGCTCATCATGGTAGCCCTCAAACCAATGACGGTGACAATGTGGGCAAGTGTAGCCGTCCGGGTAGCTGAGGAATTTTGAATTAGCCGCCAGACGAACGGAGATATCCTCGCCACACTCGCAGACGAAGCGCAAAGCAATAAAATCGTTGAGATTTACGAAAGTCCGTTTTTCGGTGGTCATCTTAAAACGATGATTACCACAAAAAGGGGAGAAGCGCACTTAAACGCTACACGGAATCTTGTGTGCTATTTTAGGGACGCAAGGGCAACTTGATTGCCAAAACCGGAAGCGAGCGAAGGCAAATTAGGACAGTACCGAATTGTCCCTCGACGCAGCTGGGTTGGAGCAGCCGGTGAAGGGGGGCGACCTGATCCGCGTTCTCTCTATCGTTCCCCGCTTTTCCAATGCTGTGACCCTGCGCGGCAATGTTGCCAACCCAGGACACTATTCCTGGCGGGCCGGCATGCGCATCTGCGACCTGATTCCCGATCCCAATATTCTGCTCACCCGAAAATATTGGCAAACCTCCAACGCCATAGTTAGGGATACCACGGACTACGTCCGCTCAGCCAAAGATGCCACCAACGTCGATGCCGGCGAGATCCGCAACGAGGTCAAAATCAGCGCTCCCGCCATCAACTGGGAGTATGCCGTCGTACAGCGGCTTGATCCGGTCGACTTGTCCAGCCGGCTCATACCGTTCTCCTTGCGCGGCGCCATTATCGAAAAGCACGAAACCGACAATGTCGAACTGCAGGCGGGTGACATCGTCACTATCTTCTCCCAGCGCGATGTCGCTGTCCCTCAGTCGCAACAGACAAAACTGGTCCGCGTAGAGGGGGAAGTGCGCGCGCCGGGAATTTACCGTGCCGAGGAGAACGAAACTCTGGCTGCATTGATCCAACGGGCGGGAGGATTGACGAAAGACGCCTATCTGTATGGAACTCAGTTCACGCGGGAGTCGGCACGCATCGAGCAGCAAGATTCCCTTGATCAACTGACCAAACTATTGGAAAGCCAGATTCAGCAGAAGGCGGTTAACGACAGCAATGCAAATCCCTCCGACTCTCAAGCCATCACGGCTCGCGTCGCAGAGCAGAAAATGCTGGTTGCTCAACTGAAAGCGACCCAAGCCACGGGACGGGTGGTGCTGCCGATCCATCCGCGCGATGGCTCACTCGCCTCGCTACCTGCTGTCATTCTGGAAGACAAGGACACGATCATCATACCTCCCAGAAATGCGACGGTGAGTGTAATTGGAGCCGTCTACACGCAAAGCTCCTTCCTGTACCGCATGGGGTCCAAAGTGTCGGACTATGTTCGGGCCGCCGGCAACGGCACCCAGAGTGCGGACATGCATCACGTTATGCTGATCCGCGCCAACGGCTCTATGATCGGCAAAAAACAGGGGTTCAGCGTTTTTGATAGTGACTTCCAGAGCCTCGGCGTTCTGCCGGGTGACATGATCATTATTCCGACCAAACTGCAAAGCGGCGCCTTTGGCAAGGCGCTGCGAGACTGGACGCAGATAACCGCGCAACTGGCAATCTCGGCCGCTTCGCTTGCAGTTATTTCCCGGTAATGTGAGTCCATTGCATCGCCGAGGCCAGCCTGCACAGGTGCTCTCTCAATCCTCGCATCGGCAAACTTACGCAACATGGATAGCGCTATCAGACTCGAAGGTGTGCACGATTGCTCTGATCGCATTCCAGCTTACTCAACCACCCGCGCTACAACCAACTACCATCCGGAGACAATAACGAGCCATGACTCGCCAAGTGCGCATTTTCGAAAAGCCATTACTAGTAACCCTTGATATAGCGATTGTTAGCCTGGGATTTTTCTTATCGTTTCTAATATTGCGCTCGCATTTGGCACCGGCTTGGAGCAATATTAGGGCCTATAGGAACCTGGCGTTTTTGTTCTTCCTGCTTGTTCCCGTGACCTTTCACCTTCTCGATCTTTACAATCGATGGCTGCACTATTCGCGCACGCAGCTTTTGTATGGCATCGTCGTAGCCGTGGTGACGACTCTACTGTGCACCCTGGCATGTGGCTTGTGTTTTGACCGGTTGGCGTTTCCCCGAAGCGTGCTACTCCTGGCGGCGCTTCTCCAGATTCTGCTGATTGGTGTCTATCGGGATCTTGGCCGTAGAGTGAATCGCTACTGGGTAGCGCAACGCCCCGCCGTCATCGTCGGAGACAGCGAAGAAAGCGCACAGTCGGCGGCGCAGGAATTCGAAAACACGAGAAATTCATCCTATGTCATTACCCGCTGCATCGCCCGCCGCAACCTGGTCTTTCCCTACCGCGAACTGGATGGCGCCTCAAGTATCGTGCTGACCGAGGGCGTAAAGGAAAAGAACGATCTTATCCTGTACTGTTTCCGCAACCGCAAAGAGCTTCTTCTCATTCCGGATATTGCAGAACTAACCGCCTTCAGCGCCCGTGCCCGCGCTTTGCGGGACCAGCTTATGTTTGGAATTGAGCCGCATCGCCTCCACCTCGGGCACAGTCTGGGCAAGAGAGTGATTGACCTTGCCGGGGCCGCGGCCTTGCTTTGTGTCGCCTGCCCTCTCTTTCTGCTGATGTCAGTTCTGATTCCTATCACTTCACGGGGCCCCATCTTTTTCCGCCAGGAGCGAATTGGAAAGGGCCGTCGCCGATTTCAAATACTGAAGTTTCGCACCATGGTGAATCAGGCGGAGCAGCGCAGCGGACCGGTGCTAGCGACATCAACTGACCCGCGCATCACGCCCCTGGGACGCATTCTTCGGGACTTTCACATCGACGAATTTCCGCAACTGTGGAATGTGCTAAGGGGCGACATGAGCCTGGTCGGCCCCCGGCCGGAACGCGAGGTCTTTGTTGAACAATTTGAGAAAACCTTGCCTGCCTATGACCTGCGACACTTCGTGAAACCTGGTCTAACCGGTCTGGCGCAGGTCATGGGCGACTACAGCACAAGCGTGGAGCGAAAACTCCGCTTTGACCTCTTGTACATCTATAACTATTCACTGCTGCTCGACCTCCGGCTGTTGTTCCAGACCATTACGCTGGTGCTGTGCGGTCAGCGCTTCCATGGTGGCAGCTCCATGTACCCGCAACCCCAGCCATCGTTGTGTACGGGGGCCGAGATGCTCCCGCCCGCAGATGCGAGGTCTGCCGGACCCCCTGCAACTTTTTTCCCCTGGTCGCGGGTACCGGTCCGAGAGTCACCGCACGCTTACCGCGACGATAATCGAAGCGTTCTCCAGCCAGTTGCCGAACCCGCTATCGACCCTACAGAAGTTACCGTCTGATGCGATTTGACACGGGCTTCTCTTACAGTGTGGCGAGCCGGTGAACCCTTGCTTTAGTGCGTCATCCCGATTGGAGCGCAGCGGAGCGGAGGGATTTGCGGTTTCATACTTGGTCGTTACCATGCTGCTAATGCTGTCCAGCATTTCCGCCGGGGCATGGCAGCTGCCGGATTCCCCTTCTGCCACGACAGCGCAAGCCGCAACACAAGCAGTAGAGGCGCCGGCAGCTGAACCAACAGCGCCTGCGAACGAGAGTCATTTCTTCCTTCATCTGGCTGCGGACCAAAAGGAAATTTTCACCAGTCCATTGCGGCTGCAACCCGCGGACGCAAAGTGGATACTTCCCTTCGGTGGCATCACGGCTGGATTGCTGGCGACCGATGCTGACAGTTCCTGGGCAATGTTGAGCCACTCTCCCGCTACCTACAGGTCAATTGCAGACTACGGATTGCTGGCGGCTATCGGCGGAGCCGGCGGATCTTATGTATGGGGCCACCTGACCCACAACGAGCACGCTCGCGAGACAGGTCTGTTGGCGGCCGAGGCAATGATCGATGTCTTGCCCATGCAGTACCTAACTCAGTACACGACGGGACGGTTGCGCCCGACTCAGTCGGATTTCCAGAACGTATTTTTTCATGGCGGCGACTCCTTTCCCTCCAATCACGCCGCCGTCACCTGGGCATTCGCTTCCGTCGTTGCGCATGAATATCCGAATCCACTCATTCAAGTTGCCGCGTACGGATTGGCGACCGGCGTCAGCCTGGCAAGGGTTCGTTCCGGCGATCACTTCCTCTCCGACGTATGGGTAGGTGGACTGCTCGGCTACCAGGCTGGCCGCCAGGTCTACCGCCAACGGCACAATCCGGAATTTGACCCCTACGACCTGGTCAGCACGAAGACCGGACCGGACCCTGATGCTCTCGCCAGCACCTATGTCTCTCTCGACAGCTGGATCTATCCCGCGATAGCGCAACTGATCGCCCGCGGTCTGCTGCCCACCGCCTACCTGGACCTGCGTCCCTGGACACGGCTTACCTGCGCCCGCCTGCTGACGGAGATCAACACCCAGCCCGAGACAACGGAAGCTGTGCCGCCGGATCTGGAGGAAATAAAACACGCGCTGGATTCGGAGTTCGCCGATGAAGTTTCTGCGCTGAAAGGGCAGCCCTACGAAGCAATCCGCCTCGAGAGCGTCTATAGCCGGGTGACAGGCATTGCCGGGCCACCTTTGAATCAGAATAATTTCGGCCAGACCGTCATCAACAATTACGGAAGACCGTACCAGGAGGGAGTCAACGCATTCAATGGCTTCTCCGCCCGGGCTGAGGACGGCCGCTTCGCCTTCTATGTGAGCGGCGAGTATCAGCACGCGCCCGCAGCTCCGCCTTTGCCCTTGCTTGCCCGCCAGACTTTGGCGCTCGTCAACCTTACGCCCGTGCCGCCGGACACCCCCACTGCAGCTACCAACCGCTTCTGCTTGCTTGACACTTATGCAATGACGAAATTCCTGGGAAGCGACATCTCGGTGGGGAAGGAGAGCCTGTATTGGGGTCCGACGCAAAGTGGCGCCATGCTGATCAGCAACAACGCCGAACCCTTCTGGATGCTGCGCATGGCTCGCGCCAAACCAGTTCGGGTTCCCTTGCTTTCCACTCTGTTTGGTCCGGCTGAATTCGACAATTTTTTCGGGATGCTGTCCGGACATAATCTGTATCCGCAGGGCCCGTTTATGTACGGCAACAAGATCAGCCTAAAGCCTACCCAGAATATCGAATTGAGCATTGCCCGTACTACTATATTCGCCGGTCAAGGACATGTGCCGCTCACCTTTGGCTCCTTCTGGAATAGCTTTATCAGCTTCGCCAATGTGCCTTACAAGCAAAAAATATCGCGCAATGATCCGGGCGCTCGGCACTCTTCCTTCGATATCACCTATCGCGTACCTAAGCTGCGCGATTGGCTGACCATTTATTTTGACTCCGTCGTGCACGATAACCAGACTCCGCTGGAGTCTCCCCAGCGTGCGGGTTGGAATCCGGGAATTTATCTGAACCATTTCCCGAAGTTATCAAAACTCGATCTCCGCCTTGAGGCTGTTTCTACCGATCCGCCGGTCAGCGGCAGTCACGGCGGCCAGTTTCTGTACTGGGAGTACGTCTATCAGAACTTGTACTTAAATAACGATAATTTAATGGGAAGCTGGATTGGCAGGGAGGGAAAGGGTTACCAGGCCTGGGCTACCTACCATTTCAGTCCGAGAACCAGTCTCCAGTTGGGTTATCGCAACGCAAAGATAGCGAAGGACTACATACCCCAGGGCACTACACAGCAGGATGTCAACATTACGGCCATCGTACACGCGCGCCCCAACCTGTCCATCAGTGCGTTCGCGCAATTCGAGTCCTGGCTGGTGCCGGTGATTAACCCCAACCGGCAACAAGATTTCCTTACCTCAGTGCAGCTTACCTATTGGCCGAAGATGGCCTGGAAGCGCCCTACCGAATAGTCCCCGCCCGAGCCACCTGCTCATCGCTGCTCATTCCTGCTTGTCCCTGCTGATCCCTACCTCTCCGCTTTTCTCTCTATTGCACCCCAGCTAGATTCAGAGCACACGTCAAAGTGGTCGTCTTTACGCTCGCTGGTTCGAGGTCGCCCCTCTTAGCGCTCTCTGCTCCCAGGACTCCCACGGGTGCTCGTTTCGCGGTCAATACACGGTCAACGCTTTGCTCACTTGTGACGGCTCAGCTATGCCGGACGGCCCTTGGCACCACTCACCATAAGAACCTCAGCCGGGAAACTCAATCCCCGGTCTGCGGAGTACTCGCGAAACCCTTCGAGCGCTTGGCGCTTCACTTCACTTACCTGCTCCCGGGAAAGCATGGCGATCTTTTCCCGAAGCTTGTCAGAGATCTCGCATCGCAGTGTCCAATAGTCTTCCACTGAGATCGACGCTCGTATGGTGAATTGCAACAAGCGCTCGGTTGCGGCCGTCGCTCCGGCCTCGGTGAGGACCTCCGCTAACTTGCCCGGACGGGCAAAGCGGAATGCGTCCGGAGCATCCGGCGCAGGCGGTGGCGAATCGACGTAGCGTTCGATGATTCGCGACAGCGTGTAGTGGAAAGGATTTCTTTCGGCGAAATGCCAGACCGCCAAGGCCAGTTTCCGCCCCGGCTTGAGCACCCTCAACATCTCGCGGACCGCGTCAACAGGAGAGGGAAAGAACATGACGCCGAAGCGGCTGATCACGGCATCGAAGGTATCGGCTGGAAACGGCAGATGGTCGGCAAAGGCGACGTCAAATTGTGCATTCCTTAACCCAAGGCGGTCTGCCGCTCGACGAGCGGCAGCCACCATCTCCGGAATCGGGTCGATCCCAAAAATCTTGCCTTGAGGTCCGACTACGGCAGCCACGCTCAATGCCGGCTCTCCGGGGCCCATAGCAATATCCAGGACGATCTGCTGGCTGCCAATCTGAGCATCTTCGACAAGAGCTTGCGTGATCGGCGCAAACATCTGCCGGATGATTTCGCCGTGCTTTTCCCAGTACGGAGCGGAACTGCTCCATCGGTTTATAACCTCTTGGTCAGCTTGCATGAGCAGAAGTATAGATACTTCGCGTCATTTCGCGCAGGTTTCGTTTCAGTTGAAGCCGGGTTGTGGCAGACGGGGCCTCCTCGGCCAGCCGCAGAAGAATAGTGAGCCCGATTCCCTCCACGGGTATATAGTGCTGGCCGGTGGGAGATAAAACGGAAGTCAGCTAGGAAGGTTCAGCTCCCACCTGGAAAACACATGTCAGCCACCGAGAAATTTATTGCTGCGCGCGAGTTTCTGCTTGACCATTGGTCCGAGTATGAAAAGGTCTACAGAGAATTCCGAGCGCACTATTCGCTGGCAAAGCCACATCCTCACGGGTGTTCCTGGCCACCGACGCCATTGGGCACTGCTTGAGTTTGAACTGACGCGCCGACGCCCGAGGTGACGCTTCCGGCGTTGGAAGAGGGTTGCTCTGTAGAGGACGCTGGTATTGAGACTGCCGATATTGCGGACGTCGGTATAGAGAACGCCGGTATGGAGTTCGCCGGTATTGCGGATGTGGGTATAGAGAACGAGGGTATTGCGGATGTCGGTATGGAGACTGCCGGTATTGCGGACGTTGGCATAGAGAACGAGGGTATCGCGGATGTCGGTATGGAGAATGCCGGTATTGCGGATGCTGGCATTGAAGATGTCGTCAGAGGTGATGGCGTCATCGAGGACGCGGTCATTGAGGATGTCGTCATCGAGGATGTCATCATCGAGGATGCGGCCATCGGCGATGTCGTCATGGAGGATGCCGCCGCAGAGGATGTCGTCATGGAAGACGTTTCTCCGAGGTCCTGGGCGCGGACCGCTTGTCCGAGCGTAAGAGTGGCTGCGAATACGGTAACTAGAATTGCCCTCATCGTCTCGGTCCTCCGTTAGTTGAAGCCGCTGGATAACAACAAACCGTCGGTCAATTGTAATCTAAGTGCGCGCGCTCAAAACTTCTTTCTGCGTGCACGACGGCAGGCGCCAGACCGTACTCTATACCACCCTCCCGGCAAGGCTGTACTTACCCAGTTTGGTACGGTGGTGGTTTTGAAGAAGGAACCGACACTGTGATCCGACGTGAGCTTCTTGGTGAGCGGTCGGCAAACCAGAGATCGAAACCTCCGGCCTCGAAATTGCCCTCTGTCTCGCCATCAGCGCCGCCTCCTATTGACCCAGACTAAGTGACCTCAGATAAGCCACAACCGCCTCCGCGTCCGCGCGCGTCATGTGGAATTTCGGCATGGGGTCGTCAAGGGGCTTGCCATCGGTCCAGATCGCGGTGGTCAGCAGGGTAATCATTCCGTCATTGGTGGCCGGCGGTGAGCCCGCAAGGCGAGGCGCATTGATGGGCCAATGGGTACGGGGTTGAGCCGGCAGGTACGGAACCGGCGCGCCAGCCAGCCAGCGGCTGCGATCCAGCTCACCGTCCGGCTTACGCGGTGTATGGCAAGTACCACACATGGCAACGTCCTCCACAATATACTTGCCACGAGCGACCAGAGCGGCACTGCTTGCCGGCTGGGGAGGTATCGCCTTCTTCGCCTCCTGTGCGGCAGTAAGGTGCGAAACGCACGGTATGAGGAATGCAAACATAGCGACCGACACGCCCGCAATCAAGTATTTGAGAAGGTTAGCGCTACGCAAAGTCCTAAGCGACATGGAAGCATCTCTCCGGGTTCTTCCGTAGATTTTCGAACTCAATGCTTTAACAGTTCGGCACGGTTTCGAAGAAAACCCATAATACTACTCCGCGAGAAGACGCCTTGCAGTTGACCGCCGGAAACAACCGGTAATTGATTAAGGTCTTCGCGGCTCATAAGCTCCAAGGCCTGGATCACCGGCGTCTCTGGTGTGACAGTACGAAGCTCGGCCACGGGCCGCATCACACTCTGAACGCTGGTCTGTGGCCAACGCTCGGGATCGATATGCTTGACCTCATTGGGAGTGACTATCCCAACCAGGCGATTGTCCTGAACGACCACGAAACATCGGCGTCCGCTGCGCAACAGATATTCATGAACAAAATCCTGCAGGCTCAAATGCGACTCGACAGTAGGACAATCGCGATCCATAATGTCGGCGACTTTTCGACCTCGGAGCCCTTCCATGAGCTCAACCTGAGTTGAGCTGCTGCGTGAAGCGTCCAACAGGAACCAGCCGATAAATGCCAGCCACAGCCCGCCAAGATTCTTGCCCACAAAGAATCGATAGAGACCGAGAAAAATAAAGATGAAAGCAATAATCTGTCCTACCCGGGCCGCCAACTCGGTTGCCCGTACCGCGTTGTGATTGATCCACCAGATGACGGCGCGCAACACACGGCCACCGTCCAGGGGATACCCTGGGATCATATTGAAGACAGCCAACATGAAATTGATATAGCCAAGCCAGAGCAGCACCGCAGCCACCGGGGTCTCGGCTTCCGCACCTGTTCTCCAGCCCGATAAGCGCGCCAGCAAGAGGCAAATAGTCCCGATTGCGAGGCTGGACAAGGGGCCGGCAATCGCAATCCAAAATTCGGTCTTGGCATCGGGAGCTTCCTGCTCAATTTGCGAGACGCCGCCCAACGCGAAGAGAGTGATGGATCGCACCCGCAGGCCCTTGGCTTTCGCCAGCAGCGAGTGCGCCAGCTCGTGCAAGAGGAGGGCCACAAAGAACAGTACGGCGGTGACAATGGCCGCCGACCATACGACAGCGTTGCTCCACTGCGGCATGATCGCGTGAAAGTGTCCGATGAGAGACAACGTGATTAGGAAGGCGATGATGAACCAACTGTAGTGCAGCCCGATTGAGATGCCAGCGATTCGGCCAAGCTTGATTTGTGCGTGCATGGTTTTGCTGTCCCTCAGGACATTTCCGGACCAAGCCCCATCGACTCAATAGCGGCCCTCACCCCGCCAATCGCACCCGACTAACGCAAAAAACCCGCGTGTTAGTCGAGCTGGCAAATCCAAATAATCTTCCGATCCAGTTTGGGGTTTCGAGATTAAACCTCAGGGGCGTCCTCGTCTTTTGGCAAGGGACAAATCGTTGCCAGCCATTCGTTGTCCCACCAATAGGGTCCAAAGTTGTCGCCGTTCGACATGTGGATTCCCTTCCCTTAAGCTTAAGATACTCTAATCAAGGCGAGGGACTTCATGCACAGGAGACTGTTCTCAGTCGTAATCTGCTTTTTGCTGTTGTCCATCCCCAGCAGTGCCGCCAAACGCGCCTTCACCATCGAGGACTTTTACCGCATTCGCGGAGTCGAAGACTTGCACGTATCTCCCGACGGCAAAACCGTCGTGTTCACCCTGCGCACGGACGACCTGGCGACGGCCAAGCGCATCAGGCACATCTGGCTGATGGACGCCGACGGCAAGAACGCGCATCAGTTTACGTTCGGCGAAAAGGGTGAGTCGTCACCCATCTTCTCACCCGACGGCAAGTGGATCGCCTTCATCAGCGCGCGCGATGGCGACGACAACTTCTACGTCATCTCCACCAGCGGTGGCGAAGCGCGGCAACTCACCAAAATTTCCACCGGGGTTTCCGACCCGCTCTGGTCTCCGGACGGCAAATGGATCGCGTTTTCGAGCGACGTGTATCCGGAATGCGGCGCCGACGATGCTTGCAACAAGAAGATCGAGGAGCGCTGGAGCAAGGGTCCGCTGCAAGCCCATATGGCCGATGCGCTGCTCTATCGCCACTGGACGCAATGGAAAGACGGCACGCGCACACACATCCTGCTGGCCGACGTTTCCAGCGGCGGGGTGCGCGACCTGACGCCCGGTGACTTCGATTCCCCTCCCTTCCAACTGGGAGGAGCCTTGCGGTACGATTTCTCCCCTGACAGCACGGAACTAGCCTTCGACTCCAATCACGACCGCGACCTCGCTTCGTCCACCAACAGCGACGTGTGGACCGTCCCGCTGTCGGGCCATCAGCCGCCGCGCAACATCACCGCTTCGAATCCTGCTTTCGACGGCCATCCGAAATACTCGCCGGATGGAAAATACATTGCCTATCAACTGCAAAAGCAGCCCGGCTATGAGTCCGACCTGTTTCGTTTGGCCATCTACGACCGCTCCACTGGCGCATCCCGCGTGCTCACCGAGTCCTTTCGCAACTGGGTAGACGCCTTCCAATGGGCCGCAGACTCGAAGTCTCTCTACTTCAGCGCTCCCATCGAAGGCGACAATCCCATCTTCCGCGTGACCCTCGACTCCGGCTCCATTCAGCAAGTGCTGGTGGACAGGACCATCGACTCCTTCGAACTCTCCCCTGACAACAGCCGCATCATCTACACCCGGCGTTCCGTCCAAGACCCGGTTGAAATTTTTGCAGTGGACCTGGCCGACGGCAAATCCTCGACGCCGCAACGCCTCTCTCACTTCAACGACGCAGTCGCCGATGAGGTGGACCTGCGTCCGGCCGAGCGCATCTGGGTGAAGGGAGCCGCGGGAGCGAAGATCGAAGTCTTCATTGTCAAGCCCCACAACTTCGATCCGTCCAGGAAATATCCGCTCATCCTCAACGTGCATGGCGGGCCGCAGTCTCAGTGGCAGGATGCTTTTCGCGGTGACTGGCAGGTTTATCCCGGTTCCGGCTACGTCGTCGCTTTCGCCAATCCGCATGGGTCCACCGGCTATGGCCAGGACTTCACGGCTGAAATTTCTGGAGACTACGGTGGCAAGTTCTTTGAAGACCTGATGAAGGTCACCGACGCACTGATCAAGCTTCCTTACGTCGATCCCGACCGCATCGGGGCCATGGGCTGGTCCGCCGGCGGCTACATGATGGACTGGTTCGAAGGCCACACCGACCGCTTCAAGGCGATCGCCTCCATGATGGGTCTTTTCGACCTGCGTTCCTTTTACGGCGCTACCGAAGAGTTGTGGTATCCCGAGTGGGACTTCAAGGGCCAGCCCTGGAATTCCGGCCAATACGAAAAGTTCTCCCCCTCCTACTTCGTGAAAAATTTCAAGACGCCCTGCCTGGTCATCTCCGGCGAGCGCGACTATCGCATCCCCTACACCCAGTCACTTCAGATGTTCACCGCGCTGCAAAAAATGAATGTCCCTTCCAAGCTAATCATCTATTCCAAGGCCGGCCACTGGCCCAGTTGGTATGAAATGGCCCTGTACTACACTGCGCACCTCGAGTGGTTCCATCAGTATCTCGGAGGAGACGCGCCCCCTTGGTCCACGGAACAATTCCTGCGCAACGCCGTCTTCGACCCTGCGACGGGTCAACGCGTCAAGTGAAGCCGCCGATCACTACCAAATCGGTCTCACTTGGCGCTGAGCAGCGCATTGACCTTCGACATCACTTCGAAGGCGTCGGCGACATAGAGCACGTCGGCTTTGCCGCGCGCCCATCCGCAGTTGGGATCGAGATTGATGGCACGCCGTTCGCCAATGAAGCGCCAGCCGACCGTGTGGGGCTCCTCGCCATGGCAGCAGGCGGCCAGGCCCTTGGGATGGCGCGGCGATGAGCCGGTCTGCCCGACTTGGTTGAGGTGGGTCATGAAGTGCAGCGTGGATTGGTTCTCGCCGCTGATATCGACGAGCGACTTGCTTCCACCCAGCGAAGCCTTGGAGTTCCGCAGAAAATCGACAATGATGGCCTCGGCTTCGGGAACGTGCGTCTGGCCATCTTTTTGCTTCTTCGTCCATCCCGCGCCCGCGACGAACAGCAAATCGGCATCAGGACGAATAGTCTGCTGGTCCGCCGGCGGCGTGACTAAGCCTTTGACGCAGGTGCGAAGCAGACTATCGGGCACCGGAACATCAATCAACTGCGGAGTGATGGAACCAGGCTCTCCCTTCCACGCGGGACGCGAGCCGGGATCGAGCAGGAGAATCCACGGACGCTGGGTCCGAGTCCGAGTGAGCGAGCCTTCGATACGCTGGCGATAGAACCAGCGGGTCACGGCTGGAGCGCCAGACACGGCAGTGACGTCGGTAACGTGGGTGTCCACACATCCGCCCACTCTATGGGCGACGGCTGCCATCACGCGCGCGCTACGAGAGGTCGCAGCGGCAAGTACGATGGTCGCGCCTGACGCGCGGACCAGAGCTTCGCACGCAGCGGCATCGGTGGCAAAGCGGGCGTCGGCAAAAGACTCTCCGCACACCGCAAGAAAGCGAGTTGCGCCACATGCGGCAATCGAATTGGCCGCGGGCTGAAACTGCGCACCGTAAAGCGCGACGTCGAGCGTTCCGCCGAGCGCCTGCTTCAGTTCCACTGCGGAGCTGAGCGCCTCCAGCGCTGTTTTATTCAGCGTGCCATCGGCTTCGGTGTGCGCCAGGAAAAGAACGTTGTCCATGGTTCCGGTTACTCCTGCTTGATCCACTGCACAATTTCGCTCGCGATCTGATCGGCGGGCGTGTCCTTCACGATGCGGGTTTCGCGTTGTTGTTTCGGGGTAGCGACGTTGGCGTAGTGCAAACCATCGGCGGTAATCTTTGCGGCCACGGCACGCTGCAATGCCGGCATGATGGCTCGCATGTTGGCCATGCCCACCTGGGGATCGTTGCGCGGCTCGCCGAGGCTGCCGGTCGCCCATCCCAGAACGGCTGGAGCGCCCGCGCACAGCGATACCTGGTGACGCGCGCCCTCGACACGCTCCAGCACCTCGAACGAACCGTCGTCGTTCGGAGCAATCGTATCCACACCTTGAAACTGATCGACGATGCCGAGCTCTTCGCCCACCAGTTGCAACGTGACTCCGGCGCTGCGGCTGGCGGATTCCCATCCCCCGAACAACAGCAGCTTCGAGAGATCGATGCCGGGGATGTTGCGGATCGCCGCGGCCAACGCGGTTGCGGTCTGGTGGGCGTCGGCGAAGCCGCTGGAAGGGCCGTCAACAGCAACCAGTTGCAACGGAACTTTCTGCGCCACCGTCATCATCACCTGCTGGAGCTTGGCCTTGGGGGCCATGCTTACCAGCCAGAGCGCGCTGCCGGCAACTTTCTTTACCAGGTTCGCTGCCTCGTAAAGCGCGTGCGCCGCCCAGGGATCGAGAATGGCAGGCAGCATCATTTCATTTTTCAGCGCGGGGCCGGTTGGCCCGGTGACAGGTTCTAGTGTCTGCAACGGATCGGGCACGACACTGGCGCAAACCACAACTTGAAAAGGAGCGCTCATCTTTATTTGTGTTCCTCGCGAAAATTCCAGGCTAGTTTTCGGCTGAGTGCAATCCTCCGACGCCCACGCGGAATTGCAGATTGGGTTCACCGTCTACCTTCTCCGGACAATTCCACATGCAAGCGCCGCAGAAGACGCACTTCTCGCGATCAAAGTTCGGTACGCCTTCCAGGCTTCTGGTTATTGCTTGCCCGGAACACATCTCGACGCACAACTTGTTACCGCAGCCGCGGCAGACTTCCAGATCGCGAAAGACAACATGGTCAGCATAACCCGCCGCAGCCTGGACTTTGCCGCCCATCAGCAGCACATCCTGGTGCGACACCAGCAGCGAACCGTCGTGCTGGATCGCGGGCCAGCCGCAAAGGTCCATCAGCGGATCGTGAACGGACGTGCCGCTGAGCTCGCAGTCCTTTTCGACTCTCGTAATTTCCTGCTGCGTGAATTTGCCGCGATAGAACTCAGACAGTGACGCAAGCCGCTCGGTGGGATTCGCAGGATGGTTGCCGAGAGAGAGCCGTCCGTTGCTGAAAGCGGCCACTGCCATTCCGACGAGGCCGGTCACGACGCCGCTCTGAAATCCGTCGCGCGACTTCTCTGCGATGCGAGAATCCTTCTCCAGCCAACTGTTGCGGCGGCGCTGCTCGTACGCCTGAGCCAGGTTTTCGCGGGTGAATGGCTTACCCGCTTGCAAGAGCTCAATCACACCTTCCGCGAGCAGCACTCCACTGGTCCACGCTTCATCGACCCCAGAACCGGTGAGCACATTCGTACTGCCGGAAGACTCACCGATTCGCGCATAGCCATCGCCTGCCAGGAATGGCTCGCCGCGCTTGCCCGATTCCTGGAGCGACTTCGCGCCCCACGAGCGCAGCTTGCCGCCTTCGAGATAGCGCCACAGATACGGGTGCTGAATGTAGTGCTGCAAATACCGGTAGGCGGTGCGCGTGGGGCAGTCGAACCACGAGGGAACGAAGATGCCGACCGACGCCACGCCGCCGGGATGTACGTAGAAGAAGCCGAACATCTCCGGTTCAGGAAATCCGAAGGTGTGCAGGACAGTGCCGGGCTGCAGGTCAACGTCGGGCCGAAGCTCGATGACGAACTTCATGCCCACTGCCCACTCGCGGACCTCGTTGCCTTCGGGCATACCCAGACGGCGATCGATGTCGCGACTCACCGCGCCGACTGGCCCATCCCCGACAACCGTCAGCGCAGCGTGAATATCCATTCCCGGAGTAAAGCCGGCTTCCGGATTGCCAGCGCGATCCACACCCTGATCGAGCAGACGGACGCCCAGAACTTTCGCATCTTCTATCAGGGCTTCGCTAGCCGGCATTCCCGGCCAGATTTGCACCGTGCCGCTGGACAGCAACTGCGAGCCAACCCACTGATTGAACTGTCCAATGGAAAGCACAAGCCCGTCTTTCTTGTGCAGAAAGCTGGGAGTGAAAGGAAGTTCGAGCGCATCGTGTTTGACGCGCAAGAAGCGGCGGAATGTTTTCAGAAAACGATCGCCGGTGCGTAACGCCAGTGAGCGCCGGCTGGCGCCGGTGGGATCCAGCAGGTACACCAGCTTCTCGTTGGCGACGGGTGTCGCCATCGGAATCTGCTCCGGATCGAGGCCGGGGAAGCTGGCGCGAATACCGCGCGCCCGCGTCACCACTCCCGAGACACCAAAGCCGATATCATCCGCGCGTTCGTAGCAGATGACTTGCAGCGGCAGACCGGGCATGGTTCCGCTCTCGATCGCGGGAGTACCGTCATCGTTCAGCAGCTTACGCGAGAGCGTGGTCAGGAAGCCGCCCATCGCCGGGCCGAAGCCAACGCACGCGATGTCCACGTCTATGGCGGGGCGCTCAACTGCGAGTTGTTCAGGGGTCTTCAATCACATTCCTTAAGGGAAGCCCTGATCCAGTCAGGGCGAGCCCTCAGCGGCTAAAGCCGCATTGATAAGTTGCGGCATTTCGGACGGCCTGAAGGCCGTCCCCTTCAAGGCCCGACTTAACCTTCAAGGCCGACTTAATCAGACCTTCCTTATCGCGGATAATCCAACGCTTCGGGGATCATGACCTTCGAGATCGCTTCCGCAGCGCTGTCCTTGGACAACTGAGCGCCGGTGAGGCAACCGTCAAGTTTGCTGCGCAAACGCTGAAATTCTTCCAGCCCACGGCACGACGCGCAGGGGCCAGCTTTGATGGGATGCGAACCATCGCTTCCGATTACGTCGGTCGCCATGGCGACGATGCCTGGGACCAGGCCTTCGAGCGAATCCAGTTCGTCGCTGCGATAGCAGCCCTTGTAACCTTCCTCATCCCACGCGGGATGCCGGTTGTATCCGAAGACCAGCTCGGCGCAGATGCGGCCAACTTCGCCGGCAGAACGCGCGGCCTGGATGTGACAGAGGTCGGTGAAGAAGCTCAGCGTTCCTTCCAATCCTTCGGCCACGACCGGGTTCTCCGGCCCATGGGTTTCCAGCTCGACGAGATCGAGCGTCTGCTGCCGAGCAGCCAGCAGCCAGCACAGCGCATCGGCCAGCGGGAAAGTCACGCCCTGGCGTGCGCTCTGATACAGCGCGCCGCCATCGGCGTCGGTAGCGACTTGCAGATGATTGAAGGTCCACAGCCACAACTGCATCGCGGTGGCCAGCGAGCAAGCGCCCGTTCCCGGGCGATGCTCCGCCACCCGACGCATCTCCAGAATCCAGTTGCGGAACTGCGCCAGGAAAAGTTCGTTGGTCATGGTGACGCTGAGGTTGCGCCGCTGCACCGCCTCGGGGCCTTCGTAAGTGGCTTCCAGTTGCGTGTCCATCCACTTGTAGGTGAGGAAGCCGGGGCAATCCTCGGTGATCCCGTATCCGCCCATCAGGCTCAGCGCCTCGCGCATCGCGTTGGAGCCGGTGCCGGTGTTCCACAGCTTGCAGGCCGGACACAACACATTGGAGATGGCATCTTTCAAGGCGAACTGCACAAGGGAATCGGCCTTCAGATCCTCGTACTCGCGGCTACGCTTCTGGGGCGGATTGTCTTCCTGCCGCAAGAATTCAATTGCCGACCTGTTCACATCACGGAAGAACTTCATTTCCGACCTGCCGCGGCTCACGCCCTTGGCGGCGAGAATCTCGTTCTTCTCGTGTTCAAGAGCATCGATCTCGTCGCACAGGCGCGCTGCGGCAAAGCCCAAAGAAGCGCCCGCTTCGCCAATGGCCCACAGGCCGGCGAGCCGGTGCAGTGCGTCCTGGCGCTGCTGCAAACCGAGCTCGTAACGCAACATTCCGGCCTTCGCCTGCTCGGAGCCGCGGAAGCGTCCGCGCTGATAGCGGATGATGGGCTCAATCGCAGAGAGCAGCTTAGCCGAGGTCATGAGCGCCACGGTCACGCGGGTGCGCTTGAAGACCGCCTCGATTACCTCGCTGTGACTGTAGTTGGGAATGATGGTGCCATCTTTCACGGTGTAACCGCCGACGATCCGGCTGGCGGGCACAGTCACGTTGAAGATGGGATCGCAGGTGGAGGAGAGCTGGTGCACCAGTTTGCGCGTCGGAGTGCCGCGGTCGAAGACGCCGGGATCGGTCTCTTCGATGATGACGATGCAGGAGCCCTTAATGCGATCATCGCCGGAGTCCACCGCGGCGGTCACGAAATTCGCAAATCCCATGTTGGTGATGAAGCGGCCGCGCTTTTCCACGCGCAGCAAAGGCTCATTGCCGTCGGCCCACCTTTCGACGCGCAGCTTGCCATTCAGGATGCCGGTGTCCACACCCACATAGGGAATCGGCTCCGTAAGGCAGAATGCTCCGCGCAACGGTTGACGGTCCTCTCCCGGAGCGGGCGGGACGGCAAGCGACATGTAACGGGCCTGCTGTTCCGCGGTGCCACGCTCATGGATGGGGGCCAGCGCCAGGCATCCGGCCAGGCTGCAAGTCGCGGCTCCGGCGTCAACCCACGCGAGTTCGAACGCAGTTAGCGCCAGGGCGAGGTTCTTCGGTCCGGCCAGGTAGCCGCCTTGTTCGGGATCCATGAATACAGCGGTGATGCCTGACTGGTCGAAGGCCTCGAGCAGCGTGGCTTTTTCCGCCGTCCACTCATGGGTGCTGCGGAGCCCTTGCGCCACCAGTCGCGCCACCGGCCCGCGTGCCACCTCGCGGGCGGACTGCACCAGCATTTGCAAGTCATAGCGGTCGGCAAAACGCCAAAGAATCTGGCGAACATTGTCGTCAGGCAGCGTGCGCAACGTTTCGGATCGTACTCTCGAAACCGTGGTGGCCATACTCTCACCTCCGGGGAAATCAACCCTTATTGTGATTTGTGAATGACCAAGCTTCCTGTGACGTAGATCATAGGGGCAGGTGACGTGCGCACAAAGCGGAGCCGATCAACTTGCAAGCTTCTACTGAGGGTTGCGCGCTTTCTGGTAGTGGGGTCAATGACCCCACTACCCGTTCTCTGATCTGCCCGTCGGCTAACTTGAACTCATCTGGCTCTGTTGATATCCCTGTGTGCCGCCCCTGAAGGGGCCCAATTTCCATAATGCAGCCAACCCAGCGCTGAAGCGCTGGGCTCTCTTGTCCCGGTCCCGCAAGCGGGACTCAGTTCTTGCCGCTCCAAACGTACCCGCCAAGAGTGCGGATACGATCTGGATGCCAGGATGTCAACAAGGCCAGATGGCTTGTTGTAACCCTGCTACGCCTTCACTGCCTCGGCGTGCCTCGCACGGCGCGAGGCGTAGAGCGGAAACGCTTCGGCCAATCCCAGCACGTCACGGCGAATGCGCGCCAGCAGAGTCTTGTCGGTGCGGTTGTGCAGCACCTCGGAGATCCACTTGCCCACCTGCCGCATCTCGCCCTCTTTCATGCCGCGCGTGGTGAGGGCTGGAGTTCCAATGCGAATGCCGCTCGGCTTCAGCGGAGGATTGGTGTCGAAGGGAATGGCGTTCTTGTTGACGGTGATGCCGGCCTCGTGCAGCGCGTTCTCGGCCTCGCTGCCCAGCATGCCTTTGGCGAAAACGTTCACCAGCATCAAGTGGGTGTCGGTGCCGCCGGAGACGATGTGGAAGCCTTCGTCAGCCAGCGTTTGCGCCAGCACAGCGGCGTTGGCGACGATCTGCCGCGCGTAGTCTTTGAAGCCGGGTTGCATCGCCTCGTGGAAGCAGACTGCCTTCGCAGCAATGATGTGTACCAGCGGACCGCCTTGCACTCCGGGGAAGACCATTTTGTCGATGGGCGCGGCGTATTCGGTTTTGGAGAGAATCAGTCCGGCGCGCGGGCCACGCAGTGTTTTGTGCGTAGTGCTGGTGACGATCTGCGCGTGCGGCACGGGTGATGGATGAGCCCCGCCGGCAACCAGCCCGGCGAAGTGCGCCATATCGACCAGATAGATTGCGCCGACTTTGTCGGCGATCTGTCTCATGCGGGCAAAATCGATGATGCGCGGATAAGCGCTGCCGCCGCCGATGATGAGCTTGGGACGCTCGCGTTCGGCAATCTGTTCCAGCTCGTCGTAGTCGATGGTTTCGGTCTCGCGGGTGACGCCGTAGGGAACGATCTTGTAGGTCTTGCCGGAGAAGTTCAGCGGATGCCCGTGCGACAGGTGCCCGCCGTGGGCGAGGTTCAAACCGAGAACGGTGTCGCCCGGCTGAACAACCGCAGCGTAGGCGGCCATGTTGGCTGTGGAACCGGAATGCGGCTGCACGTTGGCGTGCTCGGCACCGAAGAGCTGCTTGGCGCGGTCGCGCGCCAGGTTCTCGACCACGTCGGTGAACTCGCATCCGCCGTAGTAGCGCCTGCCGGGATAACCTTCGGCATACTTGTTGGTGAAGACCGAGCCTGCCGCTTCCAGCACGGCTTCGCTCACAAAGTTCTCCGACGCGATCAGCTCCAGTCCCTCATGTTGCCGGCGCTCCTCATTTTCGATGGCCTGCGCGATCTGCGGATCGTCTTCCGCCAGCGAACGTTCCATAGGATTGTTAGTCATGATTCCGTCCTTTGCTAAGATTTGTGCAGCTTATGAATTGCCCGGCCAAGCATCGTGACAATTGTAGCGCGTGGCGTGTTCTCAAGGCGTGGGCGTGGCCGGCTCGTCTGGTATGTTCGTTCCAAGCAGATTAAGGACGGGCCGATTCGTGGAAAAGCACGCTTCCACATCGCAGAATGGCGGGCTGACGAGCGTCTGCGATTCCCATTTCGAGACTTTCCCGCTTATTTTTCCCGATAACTGTTGTTTCGCAAGCAGAATTTGCGCTAAGGTCAATCTGGATCACTTCCACACAGGTAGGTGGCGAGAGCAGTTGCATCGGCCCGAAGGGCGCTGATGTGCTCGCGTGTGATCCCTTTAATCTCCCTTCGGCCGCCGGATCGAAGCATCGGCAGCCAGTCCAAGACCCTCCCAAATTTTCTGCAGCGCGAAAGTGCGTCACACCCTTATAAGCGTGCGGCATTGGCGTCTAACGGGACGAAGGAAGGTCAATGGGGATATGAAGCAGACACACGGAGAAACCCTAAGCCAGAGAATCGTAACTACCTTCCTTGTGCTCATGGCCGCTTCGCTCTCTGCTGTGGCGCAGACCCTGATCACCACAGTAGCTGCAGGAGCCTACCCTGAAGCAGTCGCAGTGAACTTCGCCACCAACAAGATCTACGTCGTCAACCAGAACAGCAATAACATGACGGTCATCGACGGAGCGACTTACAACACCAATACGGTCCTGACCGGGGCGGCTCCGGATGCAGTAGCGGTCAATTCCGCCACCAACAAGATCTATGTCGCCAATGCGGACAGCAACAGCGTTACCGTAGTTGACGGCGCGACCAACGAGACCACCACTCTCGCGGTGGGCAGTTACCCCTTTGCCATCGCCGTGAATGCAGTGACCAATAGGATTTACATCGCCAACCAATCTTCCAACAATGTCACGGTAATCGACGGCGGGACGAATCTCAGCACGAGTGTCGCCGTAGGGAGCCGTCCTTTTGCCGTAGCCGTCAATCCCGCAACCAACACAATTTACGTTGCCGACAACGGCAGCAACGATGTGGCTATTATCGATGGAGCCACGAACTTAGTGACCACGGTTTCGGTTGGAGCTGGAGCTAGTCCGAGGGCGCTCGCGATCGACCAGATAACCAATCAAGTCTTCGTCGCCGACTACGGCTCCAGCAATATCTCCGTCATCGATGGGGCGACGAATTCTGTTGTCGCCTGGGTCACCGTCGGAACCTCTCCTACCGCCGTAGCGGTCAACCCGGTTAGTGGCCAGGTCTATGTGGCCAACTATGGGAGCGGCACAGCTACCATAATCGGCGAAACCACGCTTGCCACCATCACAGTTGCCGCCGGCGGTTCCCCCGTTGCTGTCGATGTGGACCCGGTGACCAACAACGCTTACCTCAGCAATTTCCTTTGGCACGGCACGGTGACCGTGATCGATGGAAACAACTATTCCGCCACGTCGGTTTCCCTGGGGGAGGATGGTATCTATCCCAATGCTATCGCCGTCAATCCACTGACCAACGGCGTCTATGTGGCCGACACCGTCGGCAACAGCGTCTCGGTCATTACCGGGGCAAGTTCGGACGCGGTGCAATTCGTCCCCGTCACTCCTTGCCGCGTCGTAGACACGCGGCAGCAGGATGGCCCGTTTGGCGGACCTTATCTCTCCGGTGGAACCTCGCGCAGCTTCGCCGTTCCTCAAAGCAACTGCAACATTCCAAACACGGCCATCGCTTACTCGCTGAACGTGACCGTCGTGCCCTTGCAAGCAGAGCTGGGATATCTGACCATCTGGCCCACAGGAATACCGCAGCCGTTGATTTCGACCCTCAATTCCTACGACGGGCGCGTCAAGGCCAACGCCGCCATTGTTCTTGCCGGCGCGGAGGGAGCGGTCAGCGTTTATGTGACTGACTCGACCCACGTCATCCTCGATATCAACGGATACTTTCCCTGGCCAACCGGCAGCACGCTGGAGTTTTATCCGTTGCTGCCGTGCCGCGTGGTGGACACCCGCAATGCGAACTATCCTCAGGGCTTGGGTCCGCCATCTCTTTCTGCCGGCGAGCCGCGCGATTTTCCGGTGCTGAATGCGACCACCTGCTTTCAGCAGGTTCCGTCCGGCGTAACCGCGGCGGCATATTCCTTCAACTTCACCGCCGTGCCGCAAGGGCCGCTGGGCTATCTGACGGTTTGGCCGGAAGGGCAGTCGCAACCCTTGGTTTCCACCTTGAACGCGCCTACTGGGACTGTCGTAGCCAATGCGGCCATTGTGCCCGCTGGTACGGACGGTGGAATCAGCGCGTTTGCCTACAACAACACCGACTTGGTCATCGACATCAATGGCTACTTTGCGTGGCCGGGAACAGGAGGACTATCGCTATATCCGACAGCGCCGTGCCGCGTTCTGGACACGCGCAATGGCAATGGGGCTTTCAGTGGAGTGCTGAACCCTCCCGTGGGCGTCTTGGGGAGTCCTTGCGGTGTGCCCTCGCAGTCGCAGGCCTATGTGTTCAATGCGACGGTGGTGCCGGTGGGCTCGCTGGGATATCTGACATTGTGGCCCGACGGCGGGCAGCAACCAATAGTCTCGACCCTGAATGCAGTGGACGGAGCAGTGACATCCAACATGGCGGTCTTGCCGTCGGGCAATCAGGGCAAAATCGACGCCTACGCTCATGGCGTCACCCAACTGATCCTCGACATCTCCAGCTACTTCGCGCCGTGAGTGGCAGCCTCATACCGACCCGCGGCACTCTCGCATCAGACGGTAGAGTTAGATACTACCTTTGGGCGATTGACAGCCGTCGGGCGCGAAGTAACAATCCCCGTGCCGAACCTCGCTCCCTCGGCTTCTTCGCAGAAAGGAGCGCGCCATGCGCCGTCTCAGCATTGCTCTTACTCTTGCCACATTATTGCTCATCTCCATTGCCTCAGCTCAACAAACAACTACCGCAGCCCCGCAAACAGCAACCTCGACGCAGTTAACCGCAACCACGGCCGTTCCCAACCTCATCCGCTACACCGGGACCCTGAAAGACGCGCAAGGCGCGGCACTGGCATCTACCACTCCCCTTGGCGTCACCTTCGCCATCTACAACCAGCAGGATAGCGGCGCAGCCGTCTGGCAGGAGACGCAGAACGTCACCACCGACAGCAACGGTCAATACAGTGTTCTCCTGGGCAGCACCACCGCCGCAGGATTGCCTGGCGATCTCTTCTCACAGCAGGAGCAGCGTTGGCTCGGCGTACAAGTTCAGGGACAAGCGGAGCAGGCGCGCCTGTTGCTGGTCAGCGTGCCCTATGCCTTAAAAGCGCAAGAAGCCGAAACCCTAGGCGGACTGCCCGCCTCGGCTTTCGTCCAGTCTTCAACCTCAGATGGGACCACTAGTGGCACCTCCACCGGCACGACCTCGAACGCGCAAACCTCAGCCAACACGACGAAATTGGTTGGTGGGCCAGACCTCCTCGTGCAATGCGTGCAAGCCCAGGATGGCCGCATTCTCGTCTTTACGGGCACGAACCCGTCCAACGTTATCGTCTGTAACTCCGGAATTTATGAGGCCCAGCCCTATGGCACTGGGGCGATCGGTATCCTGAACCCCAACCCCGTGGCGGCGCTCGATGTCACCGGCAACGTTAACGCCTCAATGAGTTATCAGATTGGCGAGAGCACCGTGGTGAATATTGCCAGTCCGGCCGACCAGAATCTGTTTCTCGGCGTGGGGGCGGGCACCAACGACGTTGCGGGGCAGGGAGTGCACAACGCCTTTTCCGGCTCCCAGGCCGGCTTCAGCAACACCACCGGAACGGGCAACGTCTTCTCCGGCTGGCTGGCGGGCTACAGCAACACGGGCGGTAACAGCAATACCTTCTCCGGTTCTTATGCTGGCTACAGCAATACCGCCGGAAGCAACAACGTCTTCACCGGGTACCAGGCCGGCTACAACAGCATCAGTGGGTCCTCCAACGTCTTCGCAGGCGAGTTCGCTGGCTTCAGCAACAATAACGGAAACAGCAACGCCTTCCTGGGTTTTCAGGCTGGCAACGGCAACACCACTGGGTCCTCCAACATCTTCGTCGGCTACCAAGGTGGCTACAATAACACAACGGGCGGCAGCGACATCTACATTGGAAACCAGGGTCCAAGTTCGGGCACTGAATCCTCGACGATCCGCATCGGTAGCAGTCAAACCGCCGCCTTCATGGCAGGCGTTTACGGTGGGGCAACCAGCAGCGGCACTCCTTTGTTCGCCGATTCGACCGGGAAGCTCGGAACCGGCGGCGGTACAGGACTGGTCACGTCGTTCAACGGACGTACGGGCCCAGTGCTTCCTGCTTTGAACGACTACAGCTTCTCGCTCCTAAGCGGCGTTCTGCAAAATGCCCAACTTAGCGGAACCTATGGCAGTGCGGTAAACCTGTCGAATGGCGGCAATTCGTTTAATGGGAGCTTCACCGGCAATGGCGCGGGGCTGACCGGGGTGCTACCGGCGGCGGGTTCGCCCTATTACATACAGAATGGAACCTCGCAGCAGTCCAGCGCGAACTTCAATATTGATGGCAACGGAACCACAGGCGGCACACTTACCGGTAACGCAGTAAACACCGCTACCAATTACCAAGCCGGGGGGTCTCTGCTCCTGGGCACAAGCGCCTCTAATCTCTCACTTGGACTGCATGCCGGATCCACCTCGGTAGGCTCACAGAACACGTTCGTGGGCACATATGCCGGACAAGCAATACCGTCCGGCAACAGCAATTCATTCTTCGGGTACAATGCAGGGGCAAACACCGCTGGAAGTCAGAACGTATGGCTGGGTGTAAATGCTGGTGTAAGCAGCAGCGGTAGCGACGACATATTTATCGGCAATGGAGTGGGCTCTAGCAGCGCGGGCACGAACAACATTTACATTGGCGTAGGAGGCCCGTCAAATGAGAGTTACACCATCCGCATTGGTGCTACCGGGTTGGCTGCCGCCTATATTGGCGGAATCTACGGCAACTCGCCTAGCGGAGCGTTGCCGGTAGTCATCAACTCTAGTGGACAGCTCGGCACCGCATCTGGCGGTGGATCGGGCGTTACATCCTGGAACGGTCGCGTCGGCGCGGTTGTGCCGGAAACCGGCGACTACAATTTCTCAATGATCACCGGTAACCTACCAGCGGGATCGCCGAGCTATATTCAGAACGGGACCTCGCAGCAGTCCAGTGCCAGCTTCAACATCGACGGCAGCGGAACCCTGGGTGGCACATTGGCGGCGAACGTGGTGAATGCTCAGACAAACTACACGCTGGCAGGTGTCACCGTTCTCAGTGGCAGCATTTCGAACCTATTCATAGGTGACTTTGCTGGCCAGGTCGGCCCGACGGGCAGCGCCAACACTTTCGTTGGCGACAATAGCGGTCAATCCGACACCTCTGGAGGCAGCAACACATTTGTCGGCAACCTCAGCGGGCAGGCAAACACGCTTGGTAGCAACAATACATTTTTGGGTTTCAACGCGGGATCCCACAACACGACCGGTGGGGACAATACCTTTGTGGGCTATACGGCTGGCGTCAATAGTATCGGTAGCGGCAATACTTTTGTGGGCCGCCAAGCTGGTTTCAACAACACAACTGGAGGAGACAATGTCTTCCTGGGATTCCAGGCCGGCTCTAATAACACAACCGGCAGCAATGACACCTATATTAATATCGCCGGTCCGGCTCCCGGCACCGAATCCAATACCATTCGCATCGGCAACGTAAGCGTTGGGAGCGCTGCTTACATCGCTGGCATTTATGGTTCAACCTCTTCGTCGGGTATTCCGGTCTATGTCAACCCCAGTGGCCAGCTCGGCACCACTACCTCCTCACTACGCTTCAAGGAGCAGGTGCGCGACATGGGCGACAGCACCGACGCGCTGATGAAGCTACGGCCTGTGACTTTCTTCTATAAGCCGCAATACGACGACGGATCTCACGTCCAGCAATACGGCCTGATCGCCGAAGAAGTAGCCAAGGTCTATCCCGAGATGGTGGCTTACGGCAAGGACGGTCAGCCCTACACTGTCCGCTATCAGTATCTCGCGCCCATGCTGTTGAATGAAGTGCAGAAGCAGTATCGCCGCGCCGAACAGCAGAGCGAGGTCATAGAAACCCAGCGGAAGCAGCTCGAAACGCAGCGTTCGCAGATCGAGGCACAGCGTTTGCAAGTTCAAGCGCAGGCGCTGGAGATCGAGAGCCTGAAGCTGCAACTGCAATTACAGAACGCATCGTTGCAGGAGCGTTTGCAGAGACTGGAATCCTACGTCGCCACGCAGATGAGGACTGCATCCGAGGTTCAGCCGGCAGTGACCACTGCGAGGAATGGCGGATTACGGTAAGCCCGGATTGGAGCCCGGTGTGATGCGATTTTGTGGATTCGCCATGAGGGTGTCACGCGTGGTCCCCAAAATGGGAAAAATGCGAAAGCGAGTTCGCGTTCGTGTTCCACGTGGAACAATTTGAGGCAGGTGCAGGTGGCCGGTGCCCCAGGTTCGCTCCTTCCTTTTGGACGCTAACCTGGGCAAGGAAGTGTTGGTTGCCGCGCTACCTGGCCGGGGCGGGAGTCACGGGAAATTCCTGCCCCGTCACCGGCGCCAGAAATGGTATGACATAACCCTGTACCGCGAAGGTTCCCGACTTGATTGCCTCAGCCACGAACTTGTACTTGAATTCGCCCATCTTGAAGGATGCGGCCTTCAGGTGAAAGACGAAGGTCCCGTTCTTGGACTCGTGGAAGCTGACTTGATCGGGAGTCAGGTTCTTGACTACCAGCAGAATTTCTCCGCCTTCGTCTTCGTCCCGCTCGCCCTTCTCGGCGGCCGGCTTGTCTTTCGCCTGCCGCTTTTTTCCCTCTTCACGCTGCTCGCGGGCCGCGCGGCTGGCGTGAGGCACTTGAAATCCCGGAATCAGTTTGCGGGCTTCTTCCAGGTTCGAGGCAGGATAGTTGCCGGGGAGCCATAAAGGGTCGGGCAATTCCTCTGGGCCGTCAATAACGGGATAGACCAACAACTGTAGCCCCTTCGACAAATCCCGCCGTTCGGGAGCAAGGCTGAACTCGGCGACCACCATGGGGAACGCGATCGCTTTCGATCCTTCGGCAATGACCAATGGTCGCAGCCCAGCTTCCGTGCGCTCTGGAATCGCAATGTAGGCGGTGTCCGAGGTCTCGGCGACGATCCGCGCCGGGCGCTCCTCGAAGGCGGCGAAGGTCTTGCTGCTGTCTCCGCTAAAAGCGCCCTGAACTACGCAAGGCTGGCCTTTCAGGCAAATCGCCGGCGCGAGGTAGGAAGCTGGAGTCTTGGCCTTCGCGGCGGGCGCGCGGGGAAGGCTGATCGCCTTCGAAACCGAGTTGCCAGCATTTGCCGCCTCCCGGAATAACACTACCAACTCTCCCTGCTTCGGAGGAACGGTCAGGGTGATGGGACCATCCGCGGGCTGCGGCGGCTGTCCAGCGATCTCCAGAGTCCATCCCGATAACATGGAAGAAGCGCCGGACGGCGCGAAGGGCAGCGCAACTCGGGTGACGATGATTCCCGGCATTCCTTCATAGTCGCTGGGATCCTCAACTACGCTTCCTGAGACGCGGTCGCCGGGCCGGATCCGCGCCGGCAAAATCACTCCCACTTCTTTGACGTTGGTTCCCACTACCGCCCGAGAAGGTGGTGCGGCGGCTGGCCCGGTCTTGCGGGCTGGTGGTACAGTTTGCCGGGCAAGCGTCAGTTGCTGCGTCACTTCCTCTTGCGTGAACTTTTTCACCGTTTCGGGAGGGCCGGAAGACTCCTCGCCCGCCGGACAGTCGACGGTCTGATACTTCTGTGCAGCGACGTTCCAATCCGCGCAATGATAGAAATTGGTCTGGGGATCGTGGCTTAGCTGGTGGCCGGAAATCTGCTTTCCCGACTCGTCGAACACCTGGATGAACTCGCCGGTAAAGTTCGCATTGTTGTCGTAGGTATCGCGCGTGATGCGGTGAACTTTTCCATTTGGCCAATACGAGGTCGAGGTTGTCTGCGGCACATAAGCGCCTGCGCGATACTCAAAAATTTGCTTCTGTAGCAACTGGCCATCGGCGCCGATCGTGCGCATCTCCGTGACCTGCTCCGCGGCGTTGTACTGCAGCTCTACTTTCCTTCCGCCGCCGGATTCCTGTACTACCGTGCGCTGGGCAGAGCCTGGCACGGCACTTGTCGCCAACAGGGCAATGAGTGTGAATATCCAGTAAAAAGGCAAATCAGGAAATAGTTGAATTCGTCGCACGGGCTGTTTTCCTCACCGATGAGAACTTCAAGAGAAGATCGGAAATTTTGCCAGGCCTCGGCCTTCCGGCAATGATTACTCGCTTGAATGGTAGCAGGCAGTAAAGTGTAACACGACGCTTCGTCGTCTTTGTGACGGCAAGGACCGGAGGCAATCGTGTTCAAAATCGGGAAAAATGGGCGCCCTCAGCAGCTAACTACTATCGTTTTCGTTGACAATAAGCGCTGTACGCGTTACATTTGGATCGCTCCGACGGTGGTATCGTCTCCTCCTGTCCAGCGCAAGTATTTACCCATGCCCCCGCGGCAACACCAGTCAAAAATAACGACTAAACAACGATTAAGAGGATTATCTAGATGAAAGCATTGCAATCGTTCTCCGGCCGTGGCGCTCGCCCGGCCCTGTTGACCCTTGCGCTCGGATTGGCCTTGGCCGTCACCAGCGCGATTCCGGGCCACGCGCAATCCCTGTTCCGGCAGCTCAGCCAGGACACCTTTACCAACGGCAGCAGCCAGCATATGACGGAAGTGGAACCGGGCGCATATGCCGTCGGTCCGATCATCGTTACCGCCTTCCAGGTGGGCCGCATCTACAGTGGCGGCGGCGCCGACATCGGCTTTGCTACTTCGCTGAACGGTGGAATTGCCTGGACCAACGGCTACCTTCCTGGTTTGACCGAATACGGTCCGGGCGGTGGACCGAATAGTGGCGCCAGTGACGCCGCCGTGGTTTATAACGCGAAGTACGGCGTGTGGCTGATTTGCACCTTGCCCATCGGCAACTACGATACCGTTGCGGTCAGCTCCTCCACCGATGCCATCCACTGGAACAATCCCGTTTACGTCATCCAGAACCGGGATGCCGACAAGAACTGGATCGCCTGCGATAACACTCCCACCAGCCCTTATTACGGATATTGCTATGTCGAGTATGATGACCCCGACGTGGGCGATCTGCTGTACATGAGCACCTCCACCGACGGCGGACAGACCTGGAGCACGCCCCAAACCACGGCCAATGATGATTACGGCATTTGCGGCAATCCCGTAGTTCAGCCCAATGGCACCGTGGTGGTTCCATTTGCCGACTTCAATGGTGGAATGTCGGCGTTCACCTCCACCAATGGCGGCCACAGCTGGAACGGGGCAGTCAGTATCGCCAACGCTCCTAGCCACGGAGAGGACAACGGTCTGCGCAGCGACGGCCTTCCTTCCTCGACCATCGACGGTGCTGGCACGGTCTACGCCTCGTGGTCCGATTGCAGCTTCGAAAGCGGTTGCAACGCGAACGACATTGTGTACAGCAGCTCGACCGACGGCGTTCATTGGACATCGAAGGTCCGCATCCCCCTCGATCCCATCGGCAGCGGCGTGGACCACTTCATCAATGGCATGGGCATCGACATCAGTACGTCGGGAAGCAGCGCCCACCTGGCCATGACCTATTATTACTATCCCGTCTCCAATTGCGGAAACAGTTGTACTCTGATAGCCGGATTCAGCCTCTCTACCAATGGAGGCCAGACCTGGACCGCCGGTCGTCAGATTTCACCCGGGATGGAAGTAACTTGGCTGCCGGAAACCTTTTCCGGATACATGGTGGCCGACTACGTGGCGACGGTGTATTCCGCGACACGGGCGTTCCCGTTTTATGCCATTGCCTTTGCGCCGACCAACGGCTTGTTCCATGAGGCCATCTACACCGAGGGTTATGGCTTCACCATGGATGAGATGAACGAGCCGCTGATGAGCTCCGCGGGCGAGAAGCCAATTCCTGGCATCATGTCCGACCATCCGATGAGAACCCGCGGCGAAGTCGATAACCTGCCTCCCAGCCGTCGTTCACAAGGAGTTCCTCCGAACGAAAAGAATTAGCACAACCTCCATGGGCCGCTGGCGCTCGCGCCGGCGGCGCTTTTACCTAATTCGACAGGCCGTCGGTGCGCAAGTGCTGACGGCCTGTTTTTTTTCGGTGGCGCCAGGATGGCGACAATACCCTGTGCGAGATCCTGCTCAAATGGGGCGGGTGGTTACGATTCTCAGTACGCTTGGAAGATATGGTGGGCGCACGGCTTGGGGCTGTTCGTCGGGGAGCAGATCGCCAAGTGATTCATCCTAAGGATGTACGGTGTTTTGATGAACCACGCGGGTTCGTTTCCGCGAATCCTTCTGCCTCGCCATCTATGGATACAACATAGCCAAGTGGCGCTCGCCGCATACCGGCAGTCGGCCTTGAACTTCAGGAGTAACGGCGGGGTGTCAACCTTGGCGGGATGCTCCGGGGGTTGAGGCCGCAACCCTCTCGCCTTAAGTTACGATAACTGTGTTATCGCCAACGACGCCATCGCCGGAAACACGGAGCGCATGACGAGAGCGCATTGGTCACTTATTGCGCAGATCCTGTTTTCGCTGGCCTTGCTGCTCGGTTGCCCGGGCCTGCTCGCTCAGGAGCAATCGGCGAAGCAAATGACGACGAGTAAACCGGTGGCGTATGGAGTATCGAAACGCGCGCAATCATTGGCAAAGCCTCGAAAGGTACGTGGGCGGACCTCCTCGTTCCCGCAACAAGCGCCACGGCAAAGTCTTTCAGCAGACGTTCAGCAACCTGGCAGCCAGCCAGCGGCGCGAGGAGCGGCCGCAAACGCCCTGAGCATTACCATCGGATTGCATATCCCTGGCATCGGTCAAAACGTAACTCACGACGGGCCGCCGCCGGATACTGATATGGCCGTTGGCGATTATGAGGTGGTGGAATTCGTCAGCAATCATTTTCAGGTCTTCGACAAGACCACTGGCCAGCCATTAACCGCACCGCTACAGGATAATCTGCTGTTCCCTTGGAAATCGGACTGCGGATACACTCCCGGTGGGGACGTGATGGTTGACTGGGACAAGGCGCACCATCAATGGCTGCTGGCTTATAACATCGGTGCACCCAACTCAAAGGGTTTTTATCCTGCTTGCGTAGCGGTCTCAACCTCAGAGCGTGCCACAGGCACTTGGTACGCGTATGAATTCTCGTTGGGTACAGTCTTTGCGGACTTTCCCAAGTGGGCAATCTGGCCTACCGGGTACTTCCAGACCAACGATAACGACCAATACGGACCTCTCGTGTGTGCCTACAACGACGCGAAGTTGCGGGTAGGCGACCGGTCGGCGGAGCAGATCTGTTTTCGCCTCACCAACGCAGATTTCCACCTGCTGGCTGCCGATGTCGATTCCAACGTTCCGCCACCCGCCGGACAAGACGAGTTCTTCATCGGCAGCATGGGAGTCGGGACCGTCCCTACACTGTACCTGTATTCAATGCACCCCGTGTACGCCAATCCAGAACGGTCCTCCTTTGTGGGTAGCGGTTTGAGCCATCGAATTCCCGGAATTCCCGGCTACACGCTGATGTGCGGTGTATGTATCCCCCAATTGGGCACCAAGCAACTGCTCGACACTATGGAAAACGTATTGATGCAGCGCCTGGCCTATTGGAACGATGGTCCTGAAGATAGTGTCTCAGCGAACGGCAGTGGGGCGCATTCGCAGCACTGGTACGTAAATCATGGAGTGGACGCATCGGGCGGGCAGGCCGGCATCCGCTGGTATGAATTCCGAGCGCCGGTGCAGGCGGTATCAATCTCTGGCTGTCCGGATGACTGCCCTGTGACGATGTTTCAGTCGGGAACGTTTGCTCCGGACTTGAACGACCGCTGGATGGGATCGATTGCACAGGACAAAATGGGGAACATCGCGCTTGGCTACAGCAAATCC
>Ga0181530_10000153_pt1 | contig 83832 bp, 60 predicted proteins | sample PEATcosm2014_Bin_42_FD_119769 | JGI IMG/M metagenome (GOLD analysis project Ga0181530, IMG submission 119769) | Peatland microbial communities from MTU Mesocosm Facility, Houghton, MI, USA - PEATcosm2014_Bin10_60_metaG | ecosystem: Environmental > Terrestrial > Soil > Wetlands > Peat | place...
ATTCGGGTCGGGGACGCTGAGCGTTACCGTCGGCTTATCCGGGGTCGGCCCGCCCCCAACGTTCAGAATCATCCAGATATTCGCAAGCTGAAGGTACGCAGGCGCGTTGCCGTCACCCAGGCTAAGAATGCGAGCGCCGAAGACCTTCTCGTAGTAGCGAGCCGATCGCTCAATGTCGGAGACGGTGAGAAAATGCGCGATGCTGATCCCCTCTCGCGGGGGCATCTCATAGCTCTTCTGTTCGACTTGTACCGCGTTCATTGATGGCTCCTTTTGTACCGCGTTCATTGATGGCTCCTTTCGATACGGTGCTCATTACAAGTACGGTGTCCCGAGTCCCGCTCCCATTCATAAACAATCGATCGTGACACGCCAATAGGCGGGCGACCGGCGCGTCAGGCGAATCTGTGCGGGTTTCTTAAGAGTGCTTGCAGTTGCCATGGCATTCTCCTTCTTCTTGTTTGTCCCGGAAACCTGTTGATTGTCCCCAACCCTTTCGTCGAAATTGGATTATTTGTTACTTGCCGTCAGTTGGTGGATGACTGCAGCGCCTGCCTGGCTAACGATCTCGTCTTGGGAATCGGTACCTCCTGAAACACCGATTGCGCCGATGATCGCTCCCTGTTCGATCAGTGGAATGCCGCCTCGAGACGCAATGATTCCATCGAACGCGAGCAGATAGTTGAGATGCATAAGCTGGATGCCATCCTCGAATTGCTTGGTTTCGCGCCGGAAGGTCGCGGCTGCTCGTGCCTTGTGCTCGGCGATCCGAATGGAAGCAAGCATCGCGCCGTCCATTCGTTGGAAGGCCACGAGATTGCCGCCGGAATCGACCACCGCTAAGTTCATCTTCCAATCCCGCTTCTTCGCCTCTGCCACCGCCGCTTGAATAATTGCCTGGGCTTGGTCTAGTGATATCGGTGGGCCATACGGAACGTCGAAAGGAATTTTGTCGGGCACAAAGTCGAGAGGATTTGTTTCTGTAGGCCGGAGCGCTCGACTCGCAGTGGCGGCGTTTGCTGCTTTCCCATTTGACATACGTCCTCTTTCAATGGTCGCAGTACAGATCCCTCGGTCGACAATGAAGCGCAAGTCGCCATGGCGGCCCCCTCCCCGTCGCGTTGGACCTTCGCAGCCACATTTCGCTCAACCATCACCTCGGGGATCGGCCGCTAATTCGCTACGACACTCTCGGTCCATTGCAAACGGCAGTAGCTTCCCGGAAAAGTCCGAAAGTCACTTGCGCCGACCAAGCAGTTGAACCCTGTTTTAGGACCCGGGGACACCAAGCAGCGGCATAATGGGATGCGCCTAAAACGGCGCTGCGCCACCAAAACGTACGTTCGGAATGATGCCGCAAGTCGAGCGGGGATTCATCAAAAACTGTACCCCCGCAATCAGAGCATGGAGACACGGTCGCAACTTCCGCCAGAGCACGCTCTGATTTGTCCCGAGAAACGCCCATGAGTCCCGGAATTCACTCGGTCCTATAGTCGGCTATACGCCGATGTGGTCATCGCCAACGGGATAGGGGGTGGATGAAGGGCAAACAGGAAGTTGGCCCGACTCGAACGGTCCGCGGCCCCCCGGACACAGTTTGGCTGTAATTGATTTGACGCCGATTCTGCCGAGGCCGTCGCGGTCCTGGTAAACGCAGCCAAGTCAGTGCGACGCCAGCATTCTACGGCTTGCCCAATTACCCCTGCGAATCAGCCCAGCTAAGTGCTTGATATTGTGGCACGCGAGATCCTGCGGTTCGCCTGCCCATCAACAGAAGGTTTTGATGCGAGTATCCCAACTCACGCAAAGCACTGTTACGCGATCATCACTGAGAACGACATCGTGGATGCGGTTCGCAAACTGGAGGCTGACCGCAAACAGCGCGAGGCTGTTGCAGTCCCGCGATGAGTCACGAATCGGTCACGAAATCAACCCAAGTGCAGTCTCGGGGTGCAGACGCGAAGCTGCTAAACTAAGGCGTATCACAACCTTCCGATTAGGCCGGGATGGCGGAACTGGCAGACGCAGCGGACTTAAAATCCGCGGACCCGAAAGGGTTGTGGGGGTTCGAGTCCCCCTCTCGGCACCAACCGACAGCGGTATCTCGAGTGGGATGTGCCTCTCTCGGGATTTCGCCTGCCTCTACGCTTCTCAACCGTGACAAAAGATTTGCGCGAGCCGGTCCAATGCCTCTCCCTTGGCCAACTCATGGGGCGCATTCACAATCCAGGCGGAGTCGTCCTCCAACATGGCAGACCACCCGTCAGGATAACGAACCGTAAGACCCTGCTCAGGCATTGCCAGTGAATGGGGAAGCCGGACACTCGAGTTGTACGGTATCTGGGGAGTGAGCAGAAGAAAGGCCAGAAGGATTACCGTCATGTGCATATCCGCTCCTCGCGCGAAGTATACGCTTGAGAAATTCGCGCGAAGGCGCGGGATTTGAGAGAAAAAGCAATAAGCAGCTCCGTTTTGGGACAGGAGGGGACTCAGGTTTCGTGAGCACGTTTATGTGCGGCTTCCACAACCTTGTCGTTCGCCGTTGGCGACAGGGTGGGAGCAAATCGGCAAGTGCCCGCTATATCACGGATCCTAACCGCTCTTGCAGAGCAATTTTCTGTTTTCAACTGACCGTTCTCCCGCTACACTAGCCTTCCCAGTGTGGGGTTGGTTCCAAATCGCCGGCGTAGAGGCGGCGAAGTATCGGGGCAGTCCGTGGGGTTTCTGTAGACGGTGGTGGAAGTCCCGGAAGACGCAGCCGAGCGCTGCGCAGAGTCGGTCCCAAAAATTCCGAGCTTAAGAGGAGTGGAGCGCCATGTTGTCTCCCAAAATCGTTGCCGTGTATGTGTTGGCTCTGGCTATGGCCGTTTTCTGTATTCCGGCCTTTGCCCAAATTTCGTCTCTCAACTTCGCATCGCTGCAGCTCAATGGAACCGCCGTCGGGGTTCCGAGTGAGAACCCACAAGTCTTGCAGCTTACGGTGGATGGCACACAGCAGCAAGCCGGCTCAGCCTGGTACACGACCCCGCAGTCAGTTGCCAACGGCTTCACGACGGTGTTCCAGTTCCAGATCGCGCACAACCCGGAAAACGGGTATGGTCCGGCTGACGGATTCGCCTTCGTGATCCAGAATTCCACTAATTTTGGCGAGGCGGGGCCATTGTTCGCCCTGGCTGGTGCGGGCGGGGACATCGGCTACGGTTCTGTCCCCGGGGACGGGGCCACACCCATCGATAACAGTGTCGCGATCGAGTTTGATACCTACGACAATGGCTGGGATCCTAACGCCAACCATATCGCCGTGCAGAGCTGCGGCACAGGTAACAACACACCCGAGCACTATCAGTATTATCCGGGCCCATATTACCTGTGTCCTTCTTCGGGTCAACAGGCAAGCCTGGGCATCACTACCATGCCGGGTAACGTGACCTTGGCTGACGGGAATGTTCATACCGTAATACTCCAGTATGATCCAGGCCTTCTCAGCATTTTCATCGATAACTCCGGGACGCCCGTCCTGACGGTCCCGGTGCAGATTGGCAGCCTGCTAAATTTAAACAGCGGCACAGCCTATGTCGGTTTCACAGGGGCCACGGGAGAGTTCGCGGAGACCAACGACATTCTGAGCTGGACATTCACTCCGGGCGGAAACTCGCCGCCCACCACCATCACGCAAACCTTGACCCCGGGGCCGGGCCAGAATTACACCAACTACGTGTTTGGCAGCTACAACCACAAGTACGGATATACCGGCGCACAGGCGGGCGATACGGTCAGCGTCACCGCGATCCCCAGTGCCCCGGCAACCGTCAATGCAGTTCTGGCAAGTTTTGCCCCGAACGCGAGCTGCATCGTTTATGACGGCACCGGCGGAGATTGTGTCGTCTTTCAGGTAAGCTGCTCGCAGCAAACCGGCAACGATTGCACCAACCTGCCTTACACGCTATTCGAAAGCTACAACACCAATCAAAACATTACGAATCCCTGTCTACTGAAGACCGAAGTTTATAATCCACCCTCACCCAGCATATGGACGAACATCGAGACGGGCTTTTCGCAAACCCGTTTTGATCCCACCAGTTCGGGCGGTTCCAGGGGCTTCTCCTACTTTGTGGCGGCACAAAACTGTGCCGTCCCTGCGTCGGGCCTGAATGGCTGGAATTGCAACGGGGTTTACACCGGCACCTACCGTGGCACCCTGTTAGTCTTCGACGGCCAATCGTGCACCTTCACCAATGGGGGCGTCACCGGAGACCTGTTGCAATTCGGGGGCACGGTGGTGCTGGAGAGTTCCAGTTTCGTGAACGGCAACCTGCTGTCCTATGGTGGCGGCCTGTGGATTAGTAACAGCACCGTGGGCAGCGGTCTGGAGGTCATCGGCGACGGTTCCTATTCTATCGGCCCGGCGGCAAGCATCGGGGGCGATTTGCAGATTCTAGGGCCTTGCAGTAGTTCGGGCACCAATCAGGTCTGTGGCGCCAGCGTCAGCCGCAACTTGCTGTTGCAGAATAGTGGGGCCGCGGCGCGGATTGGGTCGGCTACGGGATGTGCCGGAAATACCGTGGGTGGAAATCTCCAGGTGCAGAACAATAGCGGAGCCACCACCATCGATTCCAACACCGTCGGCGGCAATCTTCTCGACCAGAACAACCTCGGTGCTACCCAGGTGTTCACTAACACCATCACCCATAACCTGCAATGCAGCGGAAATAGCTCCATCACCGGAGGGGGAAACACGGCGGCCCGCAAGCTGGGCCAATGCGCCTCGTTCTAACGGGTTGGGCCGATGAAGCGCACTGCAACAAAGACATCCGCTGCTTGAGTTGCCTCAAGCGGCGGATGTCGTGTCTCTGCCGCAGAAACATCGGTCGGCGCCGGCGCGCGGGTCTCAGACTACTTCAGCTCCTGTAGCGCACGCTGTGCATCTTTATACATCTGCGAGAGATCCGCACGCGAGAGAAATGCGGGATTGCCGGCTTCCTTCTGTTCTTCATCCCACTTGCTGATGGCGGCGCGATAGTAGTCTGCGGCCTGTTTGGAGTTGCCGCTTTGGCGCAGCACAACTCCGAGCAGGTAGTTGCTTTGCGCCTCAAGCCACTGCAATCCCAGCTTCTGGCTGTTGGTTAAAGCGCGCTCCAGTTCCTGCCTCGCCTGGGGATACGCTTTGTTCCGGGCAAGCGCTTCGCCGAGATACACGGAAGCCTGCACCGCTTCGAATTTCAAGCCCAGCCGATCTGCCTGCTGGGCGAGGGTTTTCAGTGCGGATGCCGCCGCCGCCGCTCGTCCCTGGGCAATGTCATCGTGGGCGAGCGCAATCCTGGCGATCAGTACTCGCTCCGGATCCTTCGCCTTGTTAGCCGTCTGTAATGCCTGCTCGTAGAAAGCGCGTGCAGCCTTCGAATCCCCGCGATACGCAGCGACGTCTCCATTGAAAAGCCGTATCTGAGCAATGGAACTGTCATTGTTGACTTCCCGCGCCAGGACTGCCGCCTCGTCCAGAGCGCGTTTAGCATCGTCTTCGCGCCCCACCTGCGCCAGCGACTGGCCGTAGCCGCTCAGACTCTCGACCATCCAGAAGCTACGGTCCTTCAGATTGCGGAACGATTTCAGCGCATCTTCGCGGGCCTTCAACGCTGCCCCATAGCGGCCCTGATACTGGAACACCGTCCCCATATCGTAGGCATCCGTCGCTGTGCCACGCGTGTCATCGATGCTGCGGTGCAGATCGAGCGCTTTCAGGTACTGGGTGAGCGCCTCGCTGTACTGGCCCAGCTTGGTGTTGACCACGGCGATGTTGCGCACCGTCTCGGCTATGGTGTCCGGCGTCTTGAGCTTTTCGCGCAATTGTAGCGCCTGCTGAAAGTAGGTCAGCGCATCGTCGTATCTTCCCTCGTAGAAGTATGCGTTGCCGATCGCGTTCAGGCAGGCTGCCTGGCTAAGCTCATCGCCGCGGTCGCGCTCAATCTGCAAGGCCTCCTTGTAGAGCGCGAGGGCCTCGTCGTGTTTTCCCCGCACGCCGTAGAGGTTTCCCATGTCCATCAGGGTGTCGCCGACGCCCCGCTTGTCGCCAATGTCCCGCCGAATTTGCAGCGCCTCTTTGTAACTGGCTTCCGCGGTCGCCAACTGGCCCATCGTGGTCTGCACCTGAGCGCTCTCATTCAGGCTGACAGCAATGCCGCGCTTGTCGCCGATCTCGCGCTTGATGGCAATGGAATCCTGGTAGTTCTTCAGCGCATCCTGCGGCTTGTCCATCAACCTATAGGCCACGCCGATGGCCTGCAAAATGGCCGCCTTTTGTTCCTGATTGTCCAGGCGAACGGCGAGGCTGTAGGCCTGGTTCAAAGAATCGAGGCTATCCTGCGGCTTGCCGCTCTTTATCAGCACCCGGCCGGTGGCCAGCAGAGCGGCAACTGACTTCGGGTCCTGCTCCAGCACTTTGGCATAATGCTGCGTAGCCTGATCGAAATCATTATTGGATTCGTACAAATTGGCGAGCGTGAACTGAAGATCGGAGTCACCCGGGGCAGCCTTCGCCAGATTGCTGTACAGTCCAATCGCCTTGTCGGTCTGTCCGGTGACGCGGGCATCGATGGCTTCGATCAAGTAGCGTTCGGCGGCCGGCAGCTGACTGCTCAGCGCGACCGCACGCTGCGAGTAGCGCTCCGCCTCATTGTCGTAGCCAAGGCTGGAATAGGTCTGACCCAGCCGCGAGAACGCCAGCGCAAATTCCGGATCGGCCTGGGTCGCCGATTCAAATCTCTTCTGCGCCTCCAGGTTATCTCCCTGACGCATTAACCCCAGGCCTTCATTGTAGGCGCGTACGGCGTCTACCGACTTCGATGTGGGCCGGAATGCCCGTTGTTGCAGCTCCTTCACGATCTCCGGCGAGAGCGCAAGGTTATCGCGGATTTTTTGCGCCAGTTGGTCGGTTGCGGCCAGCAGGTCTTTCTCCGACGGTGCTTCTACCTGAATCGTCACCGGCGGACTTCCTTGCTTCAGGTTCTGTAGAGTGGCCTGGACGCGGATCTGGCCGCCGCTGCGGACGTACTGCCCCCAAACCATCGTCTGCGCATTACTGAACTGCGCCAGTTGCTTGATGCCTTGCGGATCCAGCGGGCTGTCCGTTCCGATGTGCAGGTCCTTGAGGACCTGGTGCAGACGATCTGCCGAGACCGTGCGCAAACTCGCCGATTGCCCCACGTCGGTGGTTAGCGTTTCCGCCAGGCTGGCGCCCAGCCAGTCCAGACTCGGGTCCCCGGATGCATTGTAGAAAGGCACAATCGCGAGCGACGCTACGGGCGTGGCTGAAGTAGGTCGTGTGCGGGGCGATGAACTGAAAAGCCGCCCGCGAAATAGGTACCCGGAGAGCGCCAGCAGCAGAATAGTTACGGCCACAGCGATGCCTGGCCACGGCACCGTCCGTCCCCATGGTTCAACCCTCGCTTCGAAAGCGATTGTGTTGGCGGCCCTCTTATCTCGCCAAGTGTTCAGGTCCGCCAGAATGTCCGAGGCGCTCTGGTATCTGTCGTTCACATCGCGTTCCAAGCACTTGCTGACGATTCCGCTCAGCGCCCCAGGAATCTGCGTGTCAACATCTGACACTGGAATGGCGCGCTCCTGCGTCCGCTTGATGAGACTGGCTACAGCGCTTGAGGCGGCAAAGGGCATTTTGCCGGTCAGCATTTCATACAAGATCAGACCGAGCGCAAAGATGTCGGAACGTTGATCAAGCTCCTGGGTTAGGGCCTGCTCCGGCGACATGTACTCCATGGTGCCGACCATCGCACCGCTTTGGGTCATCCCATCGCCTTCCAGAGTGCGGGCCAGGCCGAAATCCATCACTAGGATGCGGCCCGTCGCGTCCTGCATGATGTTCTGCGGCTTGAGGTCGCGGTGAATCACCCCCACGCTGTGCGCCGCATCCAGGGCTTGGCACACCTGCTGGATGACATCGACGGCTTCCTCCGGAGAAAACTTCTTCTTCTCCCGGATGAGGGTCCGCAAATCTTTGCCCTCGATGAACTCCATGGTGATGAACTTCACGCCCTCGGCCTCACCGAGGTCGTAAATGCGGATCACATTGCGGTGCGTCACCTGATGGGCCAGCAGCAACTCTTGCTTGAACCGGGCCAGGATGGATGCGTTCGAAGCCAGTTCAGGGCGGATGACTTTCAGTGCGACGAAGCGATTAAGCTCGCGGTCAGCGGCCTTGTACACCGCACCCATACCGCCCTCACCCAGCAATTGCAGAATCTCGTATCGTCCCCCCAGCAGGTCGCCGATCTGGAATACGGCTGCGGTGCCGGGCGAGGCGGAACTCCGGCTGGAGGAAGGCGCTGGCGACTGGCGTGGCGAACTCCCCGGCGCGATGGTAACGTCGGCATCCACCAGCGTGGCTTCGGAGCGAAATTGCGGTTCAGCATCCACCACAGTGGCATCGGGTTCATATGCCGACGATCCTGCGGCCACGGCTTTGGTTTTGCCCGACGGAGGGACGGGAACATCGCTGGCTGAACTCTCACCGGCAAATGGCGTCTTTACACCGGGAGATGCGGGCCCTCCAGGAACGGAATTGTTATCGGATGGTGATCTGGAGTCATCCATGTTGCAATGACGGAAACGCCCGGGGTCCGACGATGTCTCTAAGACTCATTCAATAGACCGGGCTTACCCCTGTGAGTATGTTTCAGTGCAGGAAGTATATACGATTGTCGCAATTGACGGCCTCCGGGTTACTCATAGAGGTCAGCGAAAGGATATTTGTGATCCTGCCGGCTGTGGCCTAGATGTCTGAGCTTGCTTCTACTGTAATTTCCGCATCCGGAATGGGATTTGCACCACAGCTTCGACGGCAACCGGCGCGCCGTTCTTGAAGCCGGGCCGGAAGCGCCAATGCGACAATGCCTGCACCGCATTTTCGTCCAGGCGGGAATCCAGGCTGTCGAGGATGCGAATGCCATCGACGACTCCGTCGGCGCGGATGATCGCGTACAGCGTTACCGTGCCCTCCACGTGATCGCGCAACACGTCCGGAGGATAGGCGGGATCGACCTTGGTCATGGCGACTGGGGCCGTCAGGGCGGTCTTGTCATCGCTCTGCTTCAACTCGGCAAAGCGAATGATCCAACTGCCGCTGGCCGAGCTTAGGTTGGGCATATTCATAATGAGCGAGTAGTAGCGACGGCTGCCGAAGACGCGCTGCTCGATGCTGCGGTCGGGGTCCTCTGGGAGGTTGGCCGGCGGGGGCGGCGGCACGCGGTCCCGAAGACTGGGCAGCGACGGCTTCAGGGCGGCGGCAAAGATGCGATTGCGGGCGTCCATGGCGGGGTTCGCTGGCTGGCCTGCCTTGGCACCGCTCGCCCCGGAGTTAGGAGTTCCGGCCACCGCCGAGGTCGTCGCTCCCGGCGGAGGAGCTCCGACCATTATGCCCGCAGGCGCGCCATTCCCTTTGCCGCTGCCTCCTCCATTGTCAGACGTACCGGTGGCCGTCACGTTGGGCGTCCCCGGAGCATCGGGCTTGCCGGCGGGCGAAGCATGGAACTCGCCGCTGCGATTGCCATTGGGTATGCTGATCGGCTCACGGACATCCGCCGGGTTCAGCCCCAGCGCGATAAGTTGACCCTGGCCTTGCGCGGGAAGGTTCTGCACGCTGGGCGACGGCGGAACATCCCGCTCGGCTCCGCTCGGGGCAGGCTTGCCGGCGCTGTTACCCACGCCAGCGGCGCGCTGCACCGGAACCGGCAGCTTGGGCGCGGCTACGGTCGGCTCCAGTTGCGCCATATTAAGCTCACCACTCTTCAGCTTCAATTGGTCGGCCGAGAGGGGAGGCTCAACCACCGACGGCTGCGGCAAGGTGGGCAGCTCAAGCTTTTCGTGAACCTTTGAGACATCAGCGGTGGGCGCCACTACTTCCGGCGTGAGCTGCGGCGCCTGCAATTGCGAAACCGAGCGCGCCGACGCCGTCACTGGCTGGGCCGCGGGGATGGGCGTCCACGCCACAATATTTGGCAACGGAACATCGTGGTCCAGCTTGATCTTTGGCGGCGTGACGATGGTCTGCCGGGTATTGTCGGGGTTGGGCGGAACCGACAGAATCTCCTGCCTGGCCAGCTTGGGCGCGCCTTTGCGCGGCTTCATCTGTGCCCTGGCGGCGGTGTTGATCGGCGGCAGATAATCGCTGACTGGGTAGTACGAGATCTGCGCATTTTCTAATGGTGAATTCAGCTTGGGCGCGCGATTGAAGAACGACAGTGTACACACCAGGTAAACCAGCGTGATCACTACGACGTGATAGGCATAGGATTCGACGAATCGCGTCGGATCAATTCCGGTTTGGATGAAGTAGCCGCGCCGAAGCGCAACAGGGATTGCGGTGATTGCAACCGGAGGCGGCTCACGCCGCAGAATTACATCGGCGAGATTGCGGAAGAAGACCCGATGCCACGGCTCCAGTTCGCAAAGCAATACCGGGGAAACAATGGTTGCAGCTTCCCGCTGAACTTTGGCTGCCGTGACTTCCGACATCATCCCCTACTCGGTGGCGTGTATCCGGATTATAGCGGAAAACGGCGAGGCCGGGCGCTCGCGGATTGCGCGAGCGGGAATGAGTTTGGATTTATTGAGAGCACTGGGCGGAGCACGATGTGAAGTACTGCTCCACCCTTGAGACCAAGGCTGCGTTAATCTGCCGCCACCGCGCGCGCCAGAACGTTTTGCTTCGAAGCGAACTCGAACGCCTGGCTCAGGTCATCCACTAAATCCTCCACGTCCTCCGCGCCTACGGAAATCCTGACCAGATCGGCAGGAATGCTCTTCTGCTGGCGCAGATGTGGTGGAATGCTGGCGTGCGACATGTAATTGGGCAAGCTAATGGTGGAGTTCACGCCGCCGAAACTCACGGTGATGTTGAACAGTTTTGTCGCCTCCACGATGGTGCGCGAGAGCTCCGCATCGCCGGTAACAAAGCTAAGCACCGCGCCATCGCCTGAAGCCTGTGCCCGATGAATCCGAAGCTGCTTCTCGCCGGCCAATCCCGGATAATAGACACGCTCCACGGCCGACTGTGTATCCAGCCATTCGGCAATCGCGCGGGCGTTCGATTGCTGACGGTCGAGCCGCAGCGACAGTGTTTTCATCCCCCGAAGCAGGAGAAAACTGTCGAACGGCGCGAGCCCTGCGCCTTCGCCGTTCTGGACGAGGTAAAGCTCTTCGCCAAGCTGGTCATCGCTGACGACGACCGCGCCCGCCATTACATCGCTATGTCCGCACAGGAATTTGGTCGCCGAGTGCAGAACGATGTCGGCGCCGAGTTCCAGTGGCCGCTGTAGATAAGGCGACATGGTGCTGTTGTCGACGCAAACCAACGCTCCGCTGCGATGCGCGATTTCGGAGACACTGGCAATGTCGATGATCTGGAGCAGCGGGTTGGTTGGGCTTTCGAGATACACGAGCTTGGTATTGCTGCTGATTGCGGCGGCGACAGCGTCGAGGTTGGTGAAGTCCACATAGCGAACGCTGATGCCGCGCTTGGCCAGGATGCGAGAAAACAGCCGGTAGGTCCCGCCGTAGAGATCGTCGCAGGCGAGAATCTCTTCACCCGGCGAGACCAATCGTGTTATCGCTGTAATCGCCGCCAGCCCGGTGCTGAAGCAGAAGCCACGGGTACCGTTCTCCAGCGCCGCGATTTGTTTCTCGACGACGGCGCGCGTGGGATTGCCGCTGCGCGAGTAGTCGTACTCGCCGAACTCGGTGGCATCCTGCTGGCGGAAGGTCGCGGTCTGGTAGATGGGCGTATTGGCGGGCGTGAAACGATCGCCCGGCGCCGGATCGAATGTCAGTAATCGTGTAGCGAATTTCACGCCGCACCTCCAAAATCAGTTGCCAGTTGCCAGTTGTCAGTTGCCAGTGCGTCCGAGACAGCTTTCTTGGCGACCAATGACCACTGTTCACTGGCCACTGATCGCAGCTCTCGGCTCAGGTCGAAGAGATCGGCCATCACCGCGGCGGTCGTCGGCCAGCGGCCCGCGCCGCGTCCCGTCCAAACGTGTTGCGCGTCAGAATCCTCAGTATCGATGAGCAAACAATTCTCTTCGTTCCTGATCTGCGCGAAGGGATGCGAAGCGTCAACCAGTTTGGGTTTCACTTCAAGATGAACCCGTCCGCCGTCGAGCTGCGCCGTGCCGACCAGGCGCGCGCGATGGCCGCTGCGCGCCGCCGATTGCACCCAATCAGGATCGATGGCGTCGATGCCAGTTGCGCTGACGTAGTGTGCGTCGACCTCCGGAAAGGCGCGTCGAGCCAGCAGCAGCAGCTTGCAAACCGTGTCCGAGCCGGACAGGTCGGCGCTCGGGTCCTGCTCGGCGAAGCCCTTGGCCTGCGCTTCGGCAACTGCTTGTTCCCAATTGCAGCCTGCGGCAATGCGATCGAGAATGTAATTGCAGGTGCCGTTCAGGACGCCGGAGAGCGAGACGATTCGACCGGCATCGGAATGGGCCAGCGCCTGCACCGCTTCCAGCGCGGGCACGGCGCCGCCAACCGCCGCGGAGTAACGAAGATTGGGGTAGCCTTCGAGCCTGACGTCACCGGCCAGCAGAAGTTTGTTCGCCGTAACCACCGGCTTGCCCGCCAGGAGCGCAGCGTGCACCAGTTCGCCGGCCGGATCGGTGCCCCCGATCAGCTCGACCACGACATCGACATCGTCAATCGCGTCCCAGCAGTCGCGCGTCAACAGACGGTTCGGAGCATGATCCAGATGCAGCTCAGGCCGGCGCACCGCGATGCCAGTCACGTCGAACAGATGAGGATGCTTCCACAGCTCCTGAAACACGCCGAGGCCCACCGTGCCGAGGCCCAGCAATCCGACCTTCAACGGCGCCGGCGAGTGGCCCCTCGCCGACAATGTTGAACCGTGGCTGCCCACCACCGTCTCGTGGCTCTCGCCGAGGCCGGCAACTTCAAACTGCACTCCGGTCTTCTTGCCGAAGGCGATGGCTTTCTGCTGTACCACTTTCCCGGCGATGGCCAGAGCATCGGAAAACTTCACCTCGTCGAAGCGCTGGGCGCCCGAGCAGGTCGCGGGATCGCTGTTGTAAATGCCGTCCACGTCCTTGATGAGCCTGCAACGCGCGTCGAGCTGCTTGGCCAGGAAAAGCGCCGACAGATCGGAACCGCCGCGTCCGAACAGCGCAACCCGTCCGCAACGATCACGAGCGACGAAGCCGGGAATCACGGCCACTCGGCCGAGCTTGAAGACGTTCTCGATGGCGAGAATGTCGGCGCTCACCGGCTCAGTGTCGTTGGAATTGGTCTCGGCGATGAGCCGGATTTGGCTGGGATCGAGCACCTGCGCCGGAATGCCGAAGCGGTCGAGTTCCAGCGCGAGAAACGCCGTGGCGACTTCTTCGCCGGTGGCGACAACGCGGGCGATGGCTTCGGGATTGGCATCGCGATATTCTTCCACCGTTCCCAGCAGCCGGTCAGTCTCACCCGCGAAAGCGGAGACCACGGCCACAACGCGATACTGCCGTCGAATCCAGCGGTAGATCTCGTGCACCGCATGAGGCAGGTCAGCGCGCGATTGCAGCACCGAACTTCCAAATTTGAGGACGATTACTTTGCGAGGCATGGTTCAATCTCCTTCGAAGCTGGGGTGGTTGCGATCGCGGAGAGCGCGCTCTCCAGGTCGGCGATGATGTCGGCCGGGTTCTCCAGCCCGACTGACAGTCGGACCAGGCCGTCGCGGATGCCTGTTCGCTCGCGAATCTCGCGCGGCACGTCGCCGTGTGTCATCGAGACGGGATGTGTGATCAGCGTCTCCACCGCGCCCAGGTTCTCCGCCAGCAGGCACAGGCGAACCGTGTTCATCAGTTGAATGCCGGCGTCGGCCCCGCCTTTCAGCTCGAAGGCCAGCATTCCACCGGGCAGCGATTGTTGTTTTTCGGCGAGAGCGAACTGCGGGAAGCTGGCAAGACCGGGATAATGAACGCGCGCGACTTTGGGATGTTGCTCCAGCCACTCGGCAACCCGCTGCGCGTTGGCCGAGTGCTGTTGCAGCCGCAACGGAAGCGTCTTCAGTCCACGCAGAGTCAGCCATGATTCCTGCGGAGACTGGATACAGCCCAGGGTCTTGCGCACCAGGCGCAGGCGCTCCAGCAAGGCTGGATCGTGAGTAGCAATCGAGCCGCCGACGGTGGAGTTGTGGCCTTCGATGTACTTGGTGGTCGACAGCAGCGTGATGTCGGCGCCTAACTCCAATGGCCGCTGCAACACTGGCGTGAGAAACGTGTTGTCGACCGCGAGCTTCACGCCGGCCGCGTGCGCGATCTTGGCAATCGCCGAGATGTCGGTCAGCTTGAGCGTGGGATTCGCGGGCGTCTCTATAAACACCAGCTTCGTATTGGGCTGAATCGCCTGCGCAACAGCTTTGGGATCCGACGTGTCGACGAACGAAGCTTCGACACCGAAGTTCGCCAGCACCTGCTGAAATAGCCGCACCGTCCCGCCGTAAACCACGTCGGACACGACGACATGGTCGCCCGACCTCAGCACCGCCAGAAACAGCGTCGAGATGGCAGCCATGCCAGTGGCGAAACATATGGCGGGCGGCGTGTCTTCCAGTGCACCCAATGCGGCTTCCAGAGCTGACACTGTGGGGTTCGCGGCGCGCGAGTAGGTGAATCCTTTGTGCACGCCGACCGCTTCCTGATGGTAGGTGGTGGACTGATAGATGGGGGTGAGGACAGCGCCGGTCGCCGGATCGGGCACAAGGCCGCCGCGTACCGCGGTGGTCGAGAACTGGTCAGCCGAGAAAGTCATCGCAAGCTCCAATCGAAAATTGCCCAGAAACAGCAACGCCGCCTGTCATCCTAGGCGGCCGTTCACGATTGGAGTTTTCTGCTTGGGCTGTCAGTCTCCGAACGTGGACAAGGCACCGCCTAGGGTGCGCATGGCCATTGTCATTCGGACTGTCACTGACAGCATGTTGAGAAGATACGGGAGGGCGCGGCGCGTGTCAAGCTTTTATTGACACCGCCGTGCAACAAATGTGGGATCCGAATGCAGGTCAGATTGCCGAAACATCCTAATTTTTTCCCTGTCGGACGTAACCGGGAACCGCATCCATGTTAGGATCGTTGTGCCACTTCGCGGGAGTAGCGAAGCCCTGACGTAGACCTCCCTGGGTGTGTTTTCCCGGCTGCCGCCGCAGTCGATATCTTCTGGCCACAGGTAAGACGAAGTGCAAGGCGTGTCTTCGGGTTGCCGGGGACACGAATTCCGTCCGCTTTCAAGCGGCGGCTGGTGCTTGTGGAGTGACGCGCGTCACGCCGCGCTCCTACGCAGGCGCTGGCGAATTTGCCGCTGGTCTGGAGACAAGAGAAAGAATGGGAGCCAGTCCGAATCTCAAGCCATCATCTGCCTCGCCGGCTCAAAGCCCCCTTACCTTAGTGGAGCAACCGGAGGTTTCGAGAACCCTCCAACTACTTCCCGATAAAAGACTGCTTCGCACCAAGACAGCCGTTGTGGCGGGATTCGTTGCCGGCCTTTTGCTTTCGCCAAAGCTATGGGTCAGTACTCGGTTCTATCCTTTGGTTCCCGTTGTCCACGGATTGCCGCACATTCCTTATCCGCTGGACTACCTCTGTTATGGCATTTTGTTGGTTCTACTTTTCGCAATCGCGTTTTCTGCCAGGCCGCGAGTCTACATCTTTACCTTTGTGGCCTTCATCGCGATGTACTCGCTCTGGGACCAGACGCGATGGCAGCCCTGGGCTTATCAGTATTGGCTGATGTTAATTGCCCTGGGTTGTGTTTCCTACAAGCCGGATGATGTAGTCGGAGGGCGGGATGCTCTCAATATCTGTCGCCTCATCATGGGTTGTACCTATTTCTACAGCGGCCTGAAAAAGATGAACCATCGCTTCGTCGACGAAGGATTTCCGTGGGTTGTAAACACACTTCATATTCATTTCCCCGGATTAGGTTATTTGGGATGGGTTGCCGCCTGTATTGAAGTAAGTATTGGCCTAAGCCTGCTTACACGCCGCTTCCGCAAGCTGGGCATTTTGAACGGCGTGATTATGCATGTGTTCATTTTGTTTAGCTTCGGGCCCTGGGGACGGAATTGGAATAGTGTGGTTTGGCCCTGGAACGTTGTCATGATCATGTTGATCCTTGTCTTGTTCTGGAAGACAGATGTTACGTTTGGGGATATCGTCTGGCGGAACAGGTTTGTTTATCAGAAAGTTGTACTCGTCCTGCTTGGAATCTTGCCTTCGCTCAGCTTCTTTGCACTTTGGCCTAGCGACCTCTCAGTCGCGCTGTACACGGCAAACTTGACCGAGGCCGACGTTTTGGTAAGCGAGCAGGTGAAGCAGGAGCTTCCTCCCTTGGTGCAACGCTACGTGCAACCTGTCCCCGGGCATCTGTTGCTTCGGGTTCAAGACTGGTCCTTTGGCGAGTTGAATGTGCCGCCTTACGCAGCGATCCAAAGCTACACCGCCGTGGGCGCCGCAGTCTGCCGGTATGCCCACAACTCACCTGACATTGTCCTGACCGGCCAGAGGAGGAACACTCTGCTGGGCAAGGGAAAAGAGATACGGAATACGTGTTTCGGCACGTTGGTCGTCGGTCAGCCCTAGCCTGCATCCCGGCAGCACAGGGCCGAGGTCTTTCTACCGAGCGTAGCGAGGACATCAAGGCGACATCATTACGGCCGGGTTACCGGTCGGCCTGGCTCTTCGCTTAGCACCTGCGCCAGCAATTGCGGATCGACGTTGCCGCCGCTGACCACCGCGACTGTCTTCTTCCCTTCCGGCAATTCCTTCGCGTGAAATAGCCACGCCGCAAAAGTTACCGCGCCGCTGGGCTCGGCAACGATGCGCGCGTTGGTCACCAGGTGTCGCATGGCCGAACGGATCTCGTCCTCGGTGACAGTGATCATGTCATCCACGAAGCGGCGAATGTGCTCGAGGTTGATGGGGCCAATCGATTGCGTGCGCAGGCCGTCGGCCAGCGTGCTGGAGACGCGCTCGGCGGAAAGCTCGACAATCTCGCCTTTGCGGAAGCTCTGTTGCGCATCGTTGGCCAGCTCCGGCTCCACGCCGACAATCTTTGCATTGGAGCCGCTGAGCTTGAGCGCCGCCGAGATGCCGCTGATCAATCCACCGCCGCCCGTGGGCACCAGCACCAGATCGACATCGGGGCAGTCCTTCAGAATTTCCAGCCCAACAGTTCCCTGCCCCGCGATGATCTGCTCGTCGTTATAAGGGGGCACGATGACATAGCCGTGCTGGCGCGCAAGTTCCTCCGCCTTTTGCAGCCGTTCGGTCGAGGCTGGGCCGACGGTGACGATCTCAGCGCCGAGCGCGGCGGTGCTCTCAACTTTGAGCTTGGGTGCGTTGCGCGGCATCACGATGACCGCCTTCACGCCCAGAGCGCGCGCCGCATACGCAACGCCTTGCGCGTGATTGCCGCTGGAATACGAGATGACGCCGCGCCGGCGTTCTTCTGCGGTGAGCGATGCGATTTTGTTGTAGGCTCCGCGCAACTTGAAGGCGCCAACCGGCTGCAAGCTCTCCGGCTTCAGCCAGAGTTGGCCGCGCGCAGAGTCGCCAGTCTCCGGATCAGTGGCAGGGGGGAAATATGCGATGAGCGGGGTGCGGACCACCACTCCACGCAATCGCTGCTGCGCTCGCTTGATGTGTTCGAGTTTCACCATGGCTCGTCGATGTGTGGCTAAGATGGCTACGGCATAACAACCTTGAAAGGGCGCACCTTCAGGTGCGCCGTTTAACGATCTCGAAGAGTTGAGTCGGCTTCAGCCGACGGCACAGCCGCCCATGCCGACTAAGGTCGGCTTGAAATAATAAGATTAAGGCGCAGTAACGTCGCAGCTAAAGCTGCGCCCTTTCAAAACACGAAGGAATCCATTCACCAGCCGGCAGGCTTGTCGGCCCCTTGCCTGCGGTGGTGCTTCGCGCCTCCTGAATCATCGATGCCATCCAGTGTACAAGCGCCAGCTTGTCGCGCAGGCTGACTTTGCTGCCCACTTCCACATGACCAATGGCGGGGCTGATAAGCGTGCTAACTAAACACCGCTTCGGGATGTCGCGCTCCAGCCACAACAGTTCGGTTGGCGAGATGATGGTATCGTCGGAGCCGTGCAGTAGCAATACAGGAACGTGCAGGAGGCGAAGATGGCCCGCAGGCGAGGCGCTGGCCAGCTCGCCACGGCGCTTGTCGATTTCAGCGAGGATGGCCGGAGTCAGGCTTTCCCGATGTCTGTGGTAAATGTCCTGCATGATCACCTGGCCGGCGGGTGTCATCGTCTGGGTCAGCGCCTCGGAAGCTTTGCCGTTGCCGGAGAGCAGCAGCTTGAGCGAATCGTGCGCAATCGGTGCATCGTGGGCAGGGAAAAAGTCCTGCGGCTCGTCATACACCACAATCAACGGACCGTATTCATGGGGCGGCAAGTGCTCCGCCGTTCCATCAGGCCGAACAGCTTCGCCGGTGGCAAAGAAGCGAAGCACGTGCGCCAGATCGTAATATCCGCCGACGGAAGCTACCCAGGCGATTGACGGCGAATACTGCGGGTCGCTCGCAGCCAACAGGGCCAGACCTCCGGAGAAGCTGATGGCCAGGATGCCGACCTTGGGCACGCTGAGTTGCTGGGCGAAAACTTGCGCAGCGGTGCCGATCAGGTCGGACGACTCAGCCTCGACGCGGTAGTCGGCGATGCTGGGAAGCAGCGGCGTCATGACGAAGAAGCCGCTGGCGGCCAGCCCGCGCGCAAAGCCCACCAGCCGCGGCTCGTTGATGCCCAGCTCGTGCATGCCATGCACCACGACGATGCCGGGCGCGAAACCGACGCCGCGCGGCAGATAGACGCGCGCAGGAATCGATTGGCCGCGGAAGTCGAAGCTGGTGTCGCGCACGTCAACCGGATGCACGTGGTAGTCAGCGATCCAGCCCGTCGCGTGAGGATTGGAGATGCGATCAAGCAGTGACGCGGCCCGCAGATAATCCTGCGCGATGGGATAGAGGACGGCCACGACAATCGAAAGCAGCAGCAGAAGCCAGGCAAGCAGCCGTGCCTTGGGAGACGGGTTGCGGCCTTGCCAGGGAACGGTGGTCACACTTCCAGTATCACCGGCATGATCAGAGGCCGGCGCGAAGTGTTTTTTACGATGAAGCGCTTCAGGTCCTGGCGGATTTTTTCCTTGATCATGCCGTAGTCGCCCTTCTCTTCGTCGCTTGACGACTCCAGCGTATGCATGACGGTGCGGCGCGCTCCGTCGAGAAAACCGTCATCGCTCATGTTGGCGCCGAAGCCGCGCATCACGATCTCCGGCGAGGTCTCTACCTTCCCGGTCAGCTTGTTGATGGCGATGATGGGCAGCACAATGCCGTCTTCGCTGAGGTGACGCCGGTCGCGAATCACCAGGTCCTCGACCACATCGCCCATGGAATTGGAATCGATGCAGACGCGGCCGACATTGATCTTGCCCGCCTTGCGCACGCTCACTTCGTCGAATTCCAGAATGTCGCCGCTCTCGATCATCATGACTTTGCCCACCGAGCCGTGCATGGCCGCGGCCATCTCGGCGTGCAGCTTGAGTTGCCGGTATTCGCCGTGAATGGGAATGAAGTATTGCGGCTTCACCAGGTTGATGATCAGCTTCAGCTCTTCCTGGCTGGCGTGCCCGCTGACGTGCACCGGCGGCGAAGAGCCGTCGTCGTAGATCACATGCGCATCGCGACGGAAAAGGTGATCGACCACGCGATAAATCGCCTTCTCGTTGCCGGGAATGATGCGCGACGACAGCACGACCGTGTCACCGGGCTGGATGCGTGCGTGCTTGTGATTGTCCACCGCCGCACGCGACAGCGCCGACATGGGCTCGCCTTGCGTTCCGCTGATCAGCACGCAGACCTTTTCCGGCGGAAAATCGCGCATCTGCGCCGGATGGATCAGCAGCCCGTCGGGAACTTCAATGTAGCCGAGATCCTGCGCAATCTCGAAGGAGTCCATCATGGAACGCCCCACCAGCGCGACCTTGCGATCGTTCTCGAAGGCCTGGTCGATCGCCAGCTTGATGCGATGGATCGACGACGAGAAACAGGAAATGAAGAGCTTGCGCTCGGCGCGGGAGAAAATTTCCTGGAAGCGTGCGCGCACCGCACGTTCGCTGGGGGTGTAGCCCTTGCGCTCAACGTTGGTGGAATCCTGGAACAGCGCCAGCACGCCTTGCTTGCCATACTCAGCAAAAGCGTGCAGGTCGAAGAGCCGATTGTCGGTGGGCGTGGGATCGACCTTGAAGTCGCCGGTGTGAATCAGAACGCCCATCGGCGTGTGAATCGCCAGCGCCACGCAGTCCACCAGGCTGTGCGTCACATGGATAGGGTTGATGGTGAAGGGGCCGATCTTGAAGCGCTCGCCGGGCTTGATCTCGTTGAGCTGAGCATCATCGAGTAGCGCGTGCTCTTCCAGCTTGCCCTCGACATAGGCCAGGGTGAACTCGGTTGCATACACCGGCACATTGAATTCCGACAGCAGCCACGGCAGCGCGCCGATGTGGTCTTCGTGGCCGTGGGTCAGCACCACGGCGCGAACATGCTTGCGGTTCTCGATGAGGTAGCTGAGATCGGGGACGACGATGTCCACGCCGAGGAGCTCGGCCTCGGGAAACATCAATCCGGCGTCGATGACGATGATGTCGTCACCCCAGCGAATGGCCATGCAATTCATGCCGAATTCGCCGAGTCCGCCGAGGGGAATAACCTGGAGTTTTCCTGCTGGCATCTGCAAGTTCGATGCTAGCACAGGGTGGGTGGTAGAGCAGCGCTTTAGCGCTGCGTCCCGATCGCGTTGAGCAATAGGGTGACTTCGACCCGTGTTATCACGAGTCCAAAGTCACCCTAGAATCGATGCAACACACGGGACGCTGGCCTGAAAGGCCGGCTCTACCTGTTCCGGCCTTATACTGAATACACAACAGATGATGTCTCGCACCGATCACAAATCCTGGATGCGGCGGCGCGTGGAAGATGCGGTCCGCAATGCGTTCCTGAAGGCTTATGACACCATCAAAGTCGATCCTGAGCACTACCTTCAGCATCTGCGTATAGCCTACGATCTCCCGGCGCTGACCTATGACGGCGTGTACTCGGTTGACCCTGACCTGCTCGATCGCATTGCCGAGCAGACGATTCGCGCTCACATGCGCATGGCTGCCGCCGAAGGGGCGGGGCTGGGCATGGGAGGACTGTTCACCATGCTGCCCGACCTCGGCATCCTGGCTGCCATCACACTGCGAATGATCCAGAAGCTGAGCCTGCTCTACGGCTTTCCCTACAACACGGAAGAGGAAGAAGCAGAGCTTTGGGTCGCGGCCGCCAGTGCTGCGGGCGTTGACATCAGCCGCGAGCTGGTGGAGAAGCAGTTTGTCTCGAAGTTTGTGCCCCGCGTGATCCAGCGCATCGCGGTCAGCGCCAGCGCCGAGATCGTGGAGAAGTGGGCGGCGCGCCTTATTCCCATTGTCAGCGGGCTGATCGGCGGCAGCCTAAACTACTACTTCGTAAAGCTCTGGGGCGAGCGCGCCATCGGACACTTCCGCCAGAAGCATTGGCAAATCCGCCGGACAAAAGACGCCATCCCTCTGCCCGCCGGCCAGCCGTAGAACGTTTTATCCTGTACAACCGGGAATGCCGCGATTCACTCTACTGCGTAAGCTCCCACACAGTGCCGTACTGGTTAGGGTAGGTTCCGCAGCCGGTCGTAGTGCCGTAGATATTGCCCTGGCTATCGAGCACCACGCCCCCATCTGGCTTGCAACCGTCGGCGCCGCCAGCGAAATCGTGGAGGTCGGTGTAGGTCCATGTGCCATTGTGCTGCGTTAGCTTGAAAACCTGCCCGAGGCTATGAGCGCCGTCCTGGTAGGCTGTGCCGTAGAGGTTACCGACGGAATCCATGGTTAGATCATCTGCCGGCCCCCACTGACCCGAGCCTGTGAAGTTGTACAGCAAAATAAACTGCCAGCCTTCGCCCGAGGGACTCAGCTCGAACACCGTGCCTCCGTTGCCTGAGCCGCCGCTACTGGTAGTGCCATAGAGATTGCCTGCCGAGTCGAAGATGAGGCCGCCGAAGGGCAGGGCCCCGTCACTGTCAGCAAAAGAATGGAGGATGGTTTCCACCCAGCCCGATTCCGTATGGCTTAGCTCAAAAACCACGCCATATCCGTTTGCGCCACCACCACGCGCGGTGCCGTAGAGGTTACCGGATCCATCCAGGGCGAGGGTGTCGTAGGGCTCTCCGCCGTTTGAGCCGGTAAAGTTGTTCAGTATCGACTGCGTCCAGCCGCTATCGGCGTGCGCCAGCTCATAAGCTGTGCCTAGGCCATCACCGAGCTGCGTGGTCCCGTAGATGTTGCCCGCGGTATCAAAGGCTAACCCGCCGTAGGGATAGATACCACCAAGACCGTTGCCAAATTGAAGCAGCACCTGTTCGATCCACGGGCAGTTGACAATGCATTTCCTTATCAGCGGTTCTACACCGTGGCCTGTGCCGTCCGTGTTGCCCTTGCTCGCAGCTCCTCCTCCTCCCCCGTTCGGAGGGCTCAGACTGAAGACAGTGCCGCATCCGAAATACGTGAAGCCCGCACACTCTTCACCGCCGCCTCCGGAGACCGTGGTGCCGTAGAGATAGCCATTCGCCCCAAAAACTACTCTGGTCAGCGGGCCGGCTCCATCGTTATTTCCGGGATTTCCTTTGAAATCGTATATGGTGAAGAAATTCCAGCTGCCGTTTCTCTCGACCATCTCAAAAACCGTACCAAAGCCCAAACCGCCATTCCCGCTGCCGCCGTACAACGTCGTTCCGTAAAGGCTTCCGGCGGAATCCATCGTCAACATCGATTCGGGGCTGCCGCCATCGGCTCCATTCGAGAAATTGTGGAGCACCGTGTACGTCTGGGCGCGCGCTGATTGGGCAGGCGTGATTGCGATTGCAAACGCGATGGATAGAGCAATCGTAAGGCGGAAGGGAATACGTTGCATTGCTGCTCCTCTCAAAATCGAAACGAATATCGGGGATTCCGCAGGGAATCCAGGAGCCGATGGTCGTAGCGGCTGTTGCGCGAAAACGTAGTTCAGTTTCCAGCGTCTGTCAACTGCTTTTCTAGTACGCCGGGAAGATGCGAAGAATTTCTGGCAATTCCAGCAGGCAGCACTGAGCGGGAGAACTATTACAGCGCGTCGGCCACAACCGGCGAGGGCGCCTCCTTCTGAAATTCACCCTCCCACTTGGCCATCACCACGGCTGCCAGGCAATTTCCCAGCACATTCACCGCGGTCCGGCCCATGTCGAGCAACTGATCGACGCCGAGCAATAGGAACACCGGCTCTGTTGGCAGTCCCGTTGACGCTGCCGTCGCCAGCAGGATCACCAGCGCCGCTCGCGAAACGCCGGCCACGCCCTTGCTGGTGAGCATCAGGGTCAACATGATCATGAGCTGTTGACCTAAAGAGAGATGAATGCCGGAGACTTGCGCCACGAAGATTGCGGCGACGGAGAGATACAACGAGCTGCCATCGAGATTGAAGCTGTAACCGGTGGGGATGACAAACGCAACGATCTGCCGCGGGACCCCGATGGCCTCCATCGCCTCCATCGCGCGCGGCAGCGCCGCCTCCGAGCTGGCCGTGCCGAACGCGATCGTGACCGGCTCGCCCACAGCTTTAATGAATGCTCGCAGCGGAACGCGGAACAGCAGCGCGATCGGTAGCAAAACGGCGAGGATGAAGGCAATCAGTGCGGCATACAGCGTGAGCAACAGTTTCACCAGGCTGCCAAGCACGCCGATTCCAGTGTGTCCCACAGTGTAGGCCACGGCTGCACCCACCCCGAGCGGCGCCATGTACATCACGATGTTGGTGAACTTGAACATCACTTCGCTCAGGCTCTCGCAGAAGGCCAGCACGGGGCGGCGTTTTGCCTCGCTCAGCATGGCCAGCGCGACCGCGAAGATCAGGCTGAAGACCACCACTTGCAGCACTGCCCCATCCGCGACAGCCTTCGCAATATTCTCCGGAAACACGTGCAGGATGGTGTCTTCCGCGCTGAGCTTGGTGACCGAGCTTGTCTCCGCAGTATTCGCTGCCGGCAACTGGACCCCGACTCCGGCCTTGCTCAGGTTGATGGCTGCGAGTCCGAGGAAAATGGCGATGGTGGTGACGATTTCGAAATAGACGATGGAGCGCAAACCCAGCCGGCCAACTTGCCGCAGGTTGGAATGTCCGGCGATGCCGACCACCAGCGTCCCGAACAGCAGCGGCGCAATGATGGTCTTGATCAGCCGCAGAAAGATGAGAGCCAGGACGCGCAGGTGGGTAGCGGCGTTGGGCCAGTCGTGCCCGATCTCCGCGCCCAGCAGCATGGCGATGAAGATCCACGCGGTAAGTGTGCGTCGCAGGCATCCGTAGACGACGAGGGCAGCGAGCGCAATCCAGCGCAGAGCGGGAAACAGCATAGCGGTTGGCTGTCCGCTGAAGCGTGAGCAAATCAGGGCCGCGAGAGCGGCAATGGCCGCGATCAGGAGCGCGATGTTCTGGCGGCGATTAAGGGCATCCGACAGCATTAGAATTGTTATTGCAATCCGCGTTTCGGCGAAGGAGCGTGCTCGAATAATGCGCACGCCTGCACGGTCGAATATCTTATTTGAATGCGTTTTGAAGGGGCACGCCTTCAGGCGTGCCGTAAGAGTCGGTTAAGGTGTCGGCTTTAGCCGCTGCGGGAACTCGTCGTTCCCAACCACTTGGAAATGCGAGGCCCCTCCGTGGCTAAAGCCTGGTCTTATCTCAAACTTCAACGGCACAGCTAAAGCTGTGCCCTTTCAAAACCCATCGAGCCCCGGGGAAGCTATCGCAACAAATCTTCCAGCTCAACGCCACGATCGGTGCGCTCGTCGCGATACTTCACGATCACCGGCGTGTACAGCGACAATCCCCACTCCGCCGCTTTGCCTTTGGTGATGGCGCGCGAACCCGGCACAACAACTGCGTCCTCCGAAACGCGAAGCGGCTCTGTCGCCGTGGCTCGATAGATTTCGCCGTTCACGGTATCGAACAGCGGCGTGGATCGCGTCAGGATGACACCGGCGCCAAGCACCGCGCGCGCACCCACCTGGGTTCCTTCGTAGACGCCGCAGTTGCCGCCGATCAGCACATCGTCTTCAATGATGACGGGCGAGGCATTGATCGGTTCCAGCACGCCGCCAACCTGCGCCGCGGCGCTAATATGCACCCGCTTACCGACCTGCGCGCATGAGCCTACCAGGGCGTGCGAATCGACCATCGTGCCTTCGTCAACATACGCGCCCACATTTATGAACATGGGTGGCATGCAGATCACGGACGGCGCGAGGTAGGCTCCGCTGCGGACCGACGAGCCGCCCGGAATCACCCGCACCTGTTCGCTGGCGGCGAAATGGCGCGTGGGATAGGTGTCCTTGTCGACGAAGGAGAGCACGCGCGGGTCGCCGCTCTCCGCCAACTTGCCGATGCGGAAGCCGAGCAGGATGCCCTGCTTCACCCAGGCGTTGGTTTGCCAATGTCCATCGATTTTCTCGGCCGCGCGAATTTGGCCCGCGGTCAGCGCATCGCGGAAGCGCACAAAAGTTTCGGCCGCATTCGGATCGCGAGATGCGGCGGGGCCCATCGCATACAGGCGTTCGACTTCGCGCTGGAGTTCGAGCATGGAGGGCAGTATAACTGGTCGTGGGTCACATGCGAATTGAAGCCATCACTCTGCGCGAGCTGACAATCCCGCTCGTCCACTTTTTCGAGACCAGCTTCGGACGCACCTATACCCGTCGCGTGCTTCTGGTCACTCTGCATTGTGATGGCCTGGAGGGCTGGGGTGAGTGTGTTGCCGGCGAGAACCCCTACTACAGCGAGGAGTACATCGAGGGCGCCTGGGACGTGATCGTGCGCTACCTGGGCCCGGCGCTGCTGGGCAAGACGCTGCAATCCGGACGCGAAGTCCCCGCCCTGCTGGCGCAGGTGCGCGAGCATCGCATGGCCAAAGCCGCTCTGGAGAATGCCGCCTGGGACGCCGAAGCGCAGGAGAAAGGCGTTCCTCTGTGGAAGCTGCTGGGCGGGACGCGCCGCGAAATTGCCTGTGGCGTCAGTGTCGGCATTCAGGATTCGCACCGAGAGCTCCTGCAGAAAGTGGAAACTGAGCTGGCGGCCGGCTATCAGCGCATCAAGATCAAAGTCAAGCCGGGCTGGGACGTCGAGGTGCTGGAGAAGATTCGCGCCCACTGGCCGGACATACTGCTGAGTTGCGACGCGAATTCCGCGTACACTCTGGCTGACGAAGAGCACCTGAGGAGTTTCGACCGCTTCAAGCTGCTGATGATCGAGCAGCCGCTGTGGAGCGACGACTTCTACTTCCACGCTCGCCTACAGAGAAAACTACAAACGGCACTCTGTCTCGATGAGGCGATTCGCAGCGCGCGCGATGCCGAAGCCGCTCTGGAGCTTGGCGCGTGCCGCATCATCAACATCAAGGCCGGACGCGTCGGCGGCTTTTCTGAGGCGATCGCCATTCATGATGTCGCGCAGCGTTGCGGCGTCCCCGTATGGTGCGGCGGGATGCTGGAGTCGGGCGTTGGGCGCTCCCACAATGTGGCACTTTCCACCCTGCCTAATTTCAAGCTGCCCGGAGATGTCTCGGCGTCGAAGCGTTATTGGAAGGAAGATATCATCGCGCCGGAGGTCGAGGTCTCACCTCAAGGAACAATTACGGTCAGCGACAAGCCAGGCCGCGGATATGAGCTAAAGAAAAACTTGATTGACGCATTGACCGTACGAATGGAAACGCTGAAATGAAAAGGCGCAGACCTCGCCGCGCCTGTGCTCGGAACTCTTCCAAGTCTACTTGTGATTATTCTCGGCGTCCTTCACGGCGCCGCCGTTCTCCGCAATCACGTCCGCGCTCTTGTGCAGAAGCTCAAGCGCCTGGGCCGTGGTCAGATTGTCAGGCACGGGGCGAAAGTCGGTCATGGTCTCGGTCGACCAAATGGTTAGCGATTTGAACAGCAGGACCCTGCCATTGAATTGCAGCGTTTCCTCTACCTCTTCCCAATCGCCGCCGCCAACGTCCCGCTGCACGATGATGAACCTGCCCCCCTTGTATAGTCTGCCCAGAATTCCCCAACCAAAATCGACGTCCTTGAAAAGCGTTCCATCGATCTTGGCAATACGCATAGCTTGGCGATCGATGGTTAAGTCGCCCTGCATGCCGGCGTACACCGCGGTTTCATGGTTGGGCGGACTGAAGTTGGGATTGGGCCGAAACTTCAAATGAACCAGTTCCTCGCCATTGGGGCCGTGGTCGGTGCCGGCGTAGGTGTACAGGAAGGCTTCAGGAAGGCTGGTCAACAGGAGTTCGGCGCGTTTATCGTCGGCTTTGCTGGACTCCCGCCGCTTGCTCCGGGCCTCCGGATTGTTGGCGAACTTCTCCAGCTTTTCATTGTCCTTCCGGCGCTCTTCAGGGCTCAGTGGATGGCCATCGATCAGCAGTGTGCTCCACAAGCCACCCTGTCTGGTGCGAACAACTTCTCGCGTGATGGAATGGTCTTTGTACTGGGTAGTGTCCTTGAACATACAGTAATACTGCACGTTGTCGGCCTTGATTTCGTTCCGCGCAGCGCGCCGCACCAACTCGAGCGGATCGGTGTCCAGTTTCTGCTGCGCAGGAATGACTTCCTGCTGCGCTTTTCGCTGAGCGAAGGAGGTTCCAATCGCCAGCAACACGGCCAAGGTTGCCGCCAGGAGACACAGACTATGATTGCGACTTGACACCACGAAAATCCTTTACCGAGTAACTTTACCCTTATTTAGACGACGCGTACCAGCCATTCGTTGCTTTCCGGAAATCGGTCAGGCACTCAAGCGCCAAGGCCGAGTTTCGCGCCCGCATGTCCCTTATTGCTACCATCGGAGCGAGGCGGCCAGAAGAGATCTTGCTGCCTGTCTGCCGGAACGCAGCAACTATGCGACGCGAGGTCATTGCGGAACTGCTTGACCAGGACCTGGGCACGCCGGTGGAAGTGGCGGCGTCATTGGCGGACCTGCGTCACGTCAACGACTGGTTTGGAGGCACGCGGACAACAATCACTCTGCTGCGGCGCATCGCGGCCGAGTGCAATTGCCGCAAGCTGTCACTGCTGGAAGTCGGCGCAGGCGCGGGTGAGCTACCGCTGGCCGCGCAGCGCACGCTTGCCAGCGACGGAACGGCGTTGGAGGTGACACTGCTGGACCGCATGTGGTCGCATCTGCCTAACAACGGCGTTGCCTCCGTCTGCGGCGATGCGCTCCACCTGCCGTTTCGCGAGAATGCTTTCGATGTGGTTAGCTGCTCCCTGTTGGCGCACCACTTGCAGCCTGACGCGCTGCGCCTCTTTGCCCGCGAGGGGTTGCGGGTTTGCCGGCGCGCGCTCTTGATCAACGACCTAATTCGCAGCCGGCTGCATCTGTGGCTGGTGTATGCCGGATTGCCGCTATTTCGCAGCCGCATCACCCGGCACGACGCGCCGGCGTCCGTGCGTAATGCCTACACGGTTCACGAAATGCGACGCCTGCTGGAAGGATTACCGGCACGGCGCATTACGATTTCCAGGCATTATCTCTATCGCATGGGAGTGTTGGTGTGGAAAGGCAGCAATTAACATTTGGCACTTGGCACTTGGCATTAGGCTAAGTGCCAAGTGCTAAGTGCCAAGTGCTTCCACCCATTTCGATCTCGCCATCATTGGCGGCGGGCCAGCGGGAAGCTCGGCTGCCATTGCGGCTGCGCGCCTGGGGGCCAGCGTTGTCCTGTTTGAGGCCCGCAACTTCCCACGTCACAAGGTATGCGGAGAGTTCGTATCGGCTGAGGCGCTGGATGTGCTCGCCAGCTTGCTACGGAACTTGCCTACCGCCGGGGCATTTGTCGACGCAGCGCCGTCAATCCATCGCACTCGCCTTTGGCTGGGCACGCGAATGATCGAAGCCCCAGTGTCGCCGGCAGCGCTCAGCATCACCCGATACGATCTCGACGCACAGCTTTGGAGCGCGGCACAAGCTGCTGGGATTGAAACGCGAAGCAACTGCGAGGTCGCAGCCGTTGAAGGCAGCGGCCCATTTCGTTTGACGACGCGTGGGAACTGTTCCGCGAAAGCACTGATCATCGCGGCAGGCCGGTGGTCGCAATTCACGCCCGACCGAACCGTTCCACCTGGCCCGAGGTGGATCGGTATGAAGGGTCATTTTCGCGAGCTCAATCCCAACCCCTCAACCGACCTTTATTTTTTCGAAAATGGATATTGTGGCGTGCAACCTGTTGCCAAAGACGTAATCAATGCCTGCGCCATGGTGCGCTCCGACCGCGCCACGTCGCTGCCCGACGTGTTTGGGCTGCATGCAAAGCTGGCGGAACGCGCGGCTGGCTGGAGTCCGGTGACCCAGCCGGTCAGCACCGCTCCCTTGATTTACCGCAGCCCGCGGCCGGTGCGCGGCAATATCATGTTTGCGGGCGATGCCGCTGCGTTCATCGATCCCTTCGTGGGCGATGGCATCTCCATCGCACTGCGCAGCGGGCGACTGGCGGCGCAATGCGTCTGCAAGTTTCTTGCCGGCCAAATTGAACTGGGTGGATCGGTGGCGTTGTACGGGGACGGATACGCACGGCAATTCTCACCACTGTTGTCGGCAGCATCGCGAGTGCGCTCCTTGCTCTCGCTTCCAGTCGTCGCCCGAGCCGCCGCATTCGAACTGCTGCGCCTCCCGGGCGTGATGCCGTATGTGATTCGCAAGACTCGAAGGGCGAAGGAGACAGCACTTGGCATTTAGCACTTAGCACTTAGCATTTAGCACTTGGCACTTAGCATTTGGTATTCGGTCTTGAGCTAATTGCTAATTGCTAAGTGCCAAATGCTAAGTGCTGAACAACCTAGCTTTTCTCCGGCCAAGCAAACACCCGCAGATCGCGCCCAGTCATCTCTTTTGGCTGCGGGATGCCGAGCATTCCCAGCATCGTCGGCGCGATGTCTTGCAGCGCTCCGTCGGGACGCAGAGTAAAGCGGCGCAGGTCGCCTTTGAAGTGGGCCGATGTCACGGCGTGCTCATCGACAACGATGAACGGCACAGGGTTGGTGGTGTGTGCGGTGTGCGGGCCGCCAGTCTCGGGATCGATCATCTGCTCGGCGTTGCCGTGGTCAGCGGTGACGATCATAGCTCCGCCGCGCTGGCGCAGCGCATTGTAGAGCTGGCCGAGGCAGCCATCGACGGTCTCCACGGCGACAATCGTCGGCGGAATCTTGCCCGAGTGTCCCACCATGTCGGCGTTGGCGAAGTTCACCACCATCACATCGTGGGTATTTTCGTTAATCGCCTTAATCACCGCGTCGGCAATGCCCTGGGCCGACATCTCCGGCTTCAGATCGTAGGTGGCAACCTTGGGCGACGGCACCAGCACGCGGTCCTCGCCAGGAAACGGCTTCTCCACGCCGCCATTGAAGAAGTAAGTCACATGCGCATACTTCTCGGTTTCGGCGACGCGCAGGTTGCGCATACTGCGATCGGCCATCACGTTGGCCAGAATGTTGGTCAGCGACACCGGCGGCGAGACGACCGGCAGCGTGAAATGCTTGTCGTACTGCGTCATGCAGACGTAGTGCAAATCTCTCGGTACACGGCTGCGCGGAATGGCGCGATCGAGATCTTCGGCGCCTTCCAGTTCCCGGCCATCCTGCGGCGTGAAGTGGCTGTTGCGGCACAGGCAGCGCGTGATCTGGCGGGCGCGGTCGGCGCGGAAGTTGAAATTGATGCAGACATCGCCGTCACGGATTAGACCGACGGCGTCGTAGCGTTCGTCGGTAAGTACGAACGGCACAACGAACTCGTCGGTGACTCCCCGATTGTAGGCGTGCTTCACCCCCTGAACCGCGTCGCTGGAGTAGGGGGCTTCGGCTTCGCCATAGACCATCGCGTCAAAGGTCTTTTTCTCGCGCTCCCAGCGGCGGTCGCGGTCCATGGCGTAATAACGGCCGCTCACCGTGGCAATTTTGCCGATACCGTACTCCCGCATCTTCTGCTGCAACTGCTCGATGTAGCCGGCGCCGTTGGTGGGCAGCGTGTCACGGCCATCCATGAAGCAGTGCACGAAGACGCGTTCCACGCCGTTCCGCTTGGCCATGCGGAGCAGCGCGTAGAGATGGTTCTGGTGCGAATGCACGCCGCCATCGGAGAGCAGTCCGAAGAGGTGCAGCCGGCGTTCGCCGGTGCGGGCTGTCGTCATGGCATTGAGCAAAGCAGGATTGGAGAAGAGCGTACCGTTCTCGATCATGAGATCGATCTTGGTGATGTCCATGTAGACGACGCGGCCGGCGCCGATGTTGAGATGTCCGACCTCGCTGTTGCCCATTTGCCCGGTCGGCAGGCCGACATATCGGCCGCTGGTGTGGATCAGCGTGTTGGGATATTCGGCGAGCAGGCGATCGTAATTCGGCTTGCGCGCCAGCGAGATGGCGTTGGCCGGAGACGGCGGAGCATAGCCCCAGCCGTCGAGGATGACGAGGATTAGCGGTTTGGGAGGAGCAACCATTAGGACCTGGCGTAATTAGCAATTCGGGTGCGGATGAAACAGTTCTGGCCTCTAACCACTCACCCCCGCCTTCCTTCCCGTCAATTCTCCGTGATAGTTCAGCGCTTTCAATCCCAAAAACCTTGCCGCCGGGCCGAGCTCTTCCTCGATCCGTAGCAACTGGTTGTATTTGGCGATGCGGTCGCTACGTGAGGCCGAGCCTGTCTTGATCTGTCCTGCGCCGGTCGCAACAGCGAAATCGGCTATGAACGAATCTTCAGTCTCGCCCGAGCGGTGCGAGATAACGGCTGTGTAGCCGTTCTGGCGTGCCAGATTGATGGCGTCGAGCGTCTCGCTCACCGAGCCAATCTGGTTCAGCTTGATCAGAATCGAGTTGGCCACATCCGTGTCAATGCCGCGCTGGAAGATCTCAATGTTAGTGACGAAAATGTCATCGCCGACAAGCTGAATCTTGCTGCCCAGTTCATCGGTCTGAAGTTTCCAGCCATCCCAGTCATCCTCCGCAAAGGCGTCTTCCAGCGACACGATGGGATATTGCCGCACCCAATCAGCCCAGAACTTCACCATCTCCTCGCTGGAGTGTTCGCTCTTGTCGGACTTCTTGAACACGTACTTCTTCTTGGCGCTGTCGTAGAACTCGCTGGCAGCGGGATCGAGCGCAATCGCAATCTGCTCGCCCGGTTTATAGCCGGCTTGCGTGATCGCTTCCAACACGACTTCAATCGCTTCGACATTCGACTTCAGCGAAGGTGCAAAACCGCCTTCGTCGCCGACGGAGGTGTTGTAGCCGCGCTTCTTCAGCACGCCTTTGAGCACGTGGAAGGTCTCGACACCCCAGCGCAGCGCCTCGCTGAACGAGGTCGCGCCGACCGGCATCACCATGAATTCCTGGAAGTCGACATTGTTGTCGGCATGCGCCCCGCCGTTCAGGATGTTCATCATCGGAGTGGGCAGCAGGCTGGCGGTGAATCCACCAAGATACTGGTACAGATTGATGCCCAGATGGTCAGCCATGGCGCGGGCGGCGGCCATGGAGACGGCCAGAATGGCGTTCGCTCCGAGCTTGCTTTTGGTGGGTGTGCCGTCGAGGGCGAGCATCGCGTTGTCCAGTTCACGCTGCTCGCTGGCGTCGATGCCTTCGAGTTCCGGCGCAATGATTTCGTTAATGTTGCTGACCGCTTTGAGCACGCCCTTGCCCGCATAGCGGCCCTTGTCGCCGTCGCGCAGCTCCAGGGCTTCGTGCTCGCCGGTTGAAGCTCCGCTGGGGACGGCGGCGCGGCCGCGGGCTCCGCTGGATAAGATGACGTCAGCCTCGACGGTTGGATTTCCGCGAGAGTCCAGAATTTCGCGGCCAAGAATAAGTTCAATATCGGTCATAAGAATCCTGCTCGCCCGCCGATGGGATTCGCTAATGCGAGGCGGGAGCGACGTGAGACCAGCCATTATACGGGAGGCGCTGGGCAGCATATGTGACAGACCGGCATCCGTTCCCGGGCTTTGAACAGTTCCAGTGCCTCGGAAGTTATCCTAAATTCACATTTTGTGCGGAAAACTGTTTGTGGCGTTGCGGGCGGTTGGGTATTCTCTTCCGGAGTGGTTCAACTGCACTATAATTGCGACGTGCCGCCGAACCCTGCTGCGCCGACGCGGCCGCCTCACGGAGCTTACTAAAACAATATGTGGAAGCGAAAAGAAGACGAGTACACAAGTCCCCAAGAGTCCGGCATTGCCGGCTCCTCATCGATGCCGGTTACCCCTGCGCCGTCACGTCCCGCCGAAGCGGTGCGCGGCGAGAGTCTGCGCGGCAGCGAGGTCGCCACCATCGGCAAATCGGTCGTGGTAAAAGGCGAGCTTTCGGGCAGCGAGGACTTGATTGTGGACGGCGAGGTGGAAGGCTCGATCACGCTGCGCGGGCAGAGCCTGACGGTAGGCCCAAATGGCCGGGTGCGGGCCAACATTGAAGCGCGGAATGTGATTGTGCATGGCCGGGTGACCGGCGATATCCATGCCGCCGAGCGGGTTGAGTTGCGCAAGAGCGCTTCGCTGACGGGCGAGATTTCCACCGCGCGCATCTCCATCGAGGACGGGGCGTACTTCAAGGGCGGCATTGATATTCAGAAGCCGGAACCCGCCCCGCGGATCGAGGGCAGACCGCAAGCTTCGGTGGCCGCAGCACCGGTTGCGGCGCCGGTCTCCACGCAGGGCACGCTGCTGGAGTCCAAGAAGCTGTAAAGCGCGGCGTTGGCGGTGCCTTTTGTCGGGTAGTGGTGCAGTTTAGATGTCGGGACACTCGAAGTCCATAGCCCAACAATATGGTGTCATCCCGAGCGACGGCGGCCTGCTTTTGGTCGCCGGAGTCGAGGGTCCCCTATAGCACGAAGAATCTTTGATTAAATAGGGGTCTTTCGACTTCGGCCCGCTCGCTGCGCGAACGGACCTCCGCTCAGGATGACACGGGTTTTGGGGCGCAGTTGCGGCCTGGCTCAGCTCATTCTCAAACAGCACTGCTACTCTTTGTCGAGAGCGATTGCTGGTTAGGCAGTCAGCCCCTACAATGGTGCCTTGTGGCCCCAGGCATCTTTCAGAAATTATTCGGCTTTGGCCGGCAGGCTGCCGACGAGGACGTTGTCTCGGGGCAGAAGATCAGCCGTCGCTCGACCGGTTTCAGCGAGTTCATGCGTGCCATCTCGCGCGAAGAGGGCCTGAAGGTCCTGGACTTGGGATCGACCTCACCTGCCAATATCACCTTTATGACAGGCCTGGGGCACCGCTTCCATCAGGAAGATGTGTTGCGTCTGGCTGGCGACAAGTCTCTGCTCCTGCCTAATGGGGATGGCGGCTCCGTCATTGACGGGGAGCGATTTCTGCGCGAGAACCTGTGTTTTTCGCGTGCGGAATTCGATGCGGTGATGTTCTGGGACCTCGCCGATGTCCTGCCGGAACCGCTGGTGAAGCCGGTGATTGAGCGGATTCAGGTGGCCATGAAGCCAGGGGGCATCATGCTGGCCTTCTTTCACACCAAAGACGCTGGGCCGACCGCGCCGTTTTACCGCTACAACATCGTGTCCAAGGACAGTCTGGAGCTGCAACCGGTGCGCGGCTTCCAGGTGCAGCGCGTCTTCAACAACCGGCACGTCGAGAAGCTCTTCCACGAATATGCCTCCATCAAGTTTTTTCTCGGTCGTGACAATATCCGCGAAGTGCTAGTGATCAGGTAAGCCGCTCTTCGCTCTTCGCTCTTCGCTCTTCGCTAACTGCTAAGTGCTAACTGCTACTCGGCACGGTGAAGTAAAATACCGAACCGCAACCCATTTGCGAAGTCACGCCGATGGTTCCCCCGTGGGCTTCGACGATGGCTTTGGCGATCGCCAGTCCCATCCCAGTACCTTGAATGCGATAGCGCTGGTCGCGACCGCGGTAGAACTTCTCAAAGATCAGCGACTGTTCCATGTCATCGATGCCGGGACCTCGGTCTGACACGCTGATACTCACCATCTTGCCTGCCGGCTCCGCGGTGATGGTGATAGGCGTGCCGGCAGGCGAGTACTTGGCGGCGTTTTCCAGCAACTGCACCAGCACCTCCGCAATGCGTTCCAGGTCGACCCTGACGGGCGGCAGGGCGTCCGGGATTTGCAGCTTGACTTCGCGTCCCGTCAGAACTTGTTTCGCCCGTAGGAGCGCGGCTTCGATCACTTTGCGGACAGGATGAGCCTCGCGGTGCAGTTCCACTTTCTGGGCGTCAAGTTGCTCCATTTCCGCCGCTTCGCCGACCAGCCGGTTCAAGCGATCGGTTTCCTCGTTGATCACCGTGAGCAGCTCGTGGCTGGCCTCAGCGCTCACGGCATCAGGAGCGAGCAGGGTGGTGACCGAGAGTTTGATGGCGGTCAGGGGGGTGCGAAATTCATGGGTGACGCTGTCCAGCAAAGCCGAACGCAGCTTCTCGCTCTCCCGCGTCGCTTCCGTGCGGGTCAGCGTTTCCACGGCGCCGGCGCGCTCGATGGAGATGGCGACCAGGCTGCCGACCGCCTCCAATGTCTCGCGCGAGAGGATCGCGCCTTCCAGCCCAAGGCTGCCCACCGGCCTTACGCCGATGCGTAACGGGACGAAGCACAATTGCTTTTTCTCATCCACCACCAGCTCGCCACGGCAGCTCACCGATTCGAGTTGCTCCTCGCTGAGTTCAGGATGGTCGAGGCCGGTTCGATAGACCTCCTTGCGCTTGGGCAGATACATGGCGGCAGCGGTCAGTCCAAAGGCGTCGCGCACGAATTGAGGAATGGAGTTGAGTAACTCCATCACATTTTCCGTAGCCAGCAACTGCTGGCTGAGAAAGTAGAGGCGCTCCACCTCTTTGCGGCGGCGGTTGGCATTTCTTGCCTCGCGGCGGGCGCGCTCGGAAAGCCGGCTGGCGAGAATTGCGCTGGTGAGGAACGCCAACAGCGCAAGCCAGTTCTGCGGTTCGGCAACTGTGAAGTGATGGACGGGCGGCAGGAAGAAGTAGTTGAAGGCGAGCGTCGCTACCACGGCGGTGATGGTGGCGATGGTCAGTCCCCAGCGGCTGGCAAGCCCCAGTACAACCAACAGGAACGTCAGCGCCACTGTGGTGTGATTGACCGGCAGGCGGGTGTAGGCGAGCACCACGACCGCGACAGTCCCCATCGCGACTGCATACCGGTAGAGCCAGGCGCGTACACGTTTTGCGGAGAACGTGGTTCGCACCTGCTGGTTCCCTTCACCCTGCGGCTGGCGTTGCGCACTCACGCCTCGATTGTACCAATCGACTTTTCCCGCCCGCTGCCGCAGAATAGATTGCTCATGCAAAAGACTCCCGAACAATGGCTTGAGGTGACCGCTCCGGAGAAGAAGGCCGGGGTCTTCAAGCTCTTTCTGGGCTATGCGCCGGGCGTGGGCAAGACCTATTCCATGCTGAGCGAAGCCATCCGCCGCAAGAGCCGCGGCGAAGATGTGGTGATTGGAGTAGTCGAAAGCCACGGCCGCCAGGCCACCAAGGAACTGGCTGGACGGCTGGAAACCGTCCCGCGCAAGCAGCTCGACTACAAGGGCACGGTGTTTGAAGAGATGGACGTGGACGCCATTCTGGCCCGCCATCCGCAGGTGGTGCTGGTGGACGAATTGGCGCACACCAACATCGATGGCAGCAAGCACCACAAGCGCTACGAGGATGTCTTCGAGCTGCTCGACAATAAGATCGACGTTCTCTCCACCATGAACGTGCAGCACCTGGAGAGCGTGACGCCGCTGGTGCATAAGATCGCCGGCATCGTGGTGCGCGAGACCGTTCCTGACTGGGTGTTGAAACGCGTCGATGAGATCGTGTTGTCCGACGTGACCCCCGAGGCGCTCCAGACGCGCATGCGCCGCGGCGATGTCTATCCCATGGAGCGCGTGGACCGCGCGCTGGGCAGCTTCTTTCGTCCCAGCAACTTGATTGCCCTGCGCGAGCTTGCCCTGCGTCAGGTGGCGCAGGTGGTCGACCGCAGCCTGGAACCCTACATCCAGACGGAGATCGATCCCGGCCGGGAGCTACAGGTGCGCGAGCGCATTGCCGTGGGCATCAGCTCCAACCCCGCCGCGCAATACCTGGTGGCGCGCGGGTCGCGCATGGCGCAGGCAGGCAATGGTGAGTTATTCGTCGTCTATGTCGATATCGGCGGCGACGACGAGCCCGAGCGCCAGCGTTCCTTGCAGGCCAACTTTCGTTTCGCGGAGAACCTGGGCGCGCAGGTTGTCAGGCTAAAGGGCAAAGACGTCGCCGCCGCGATGGCGGAGTTTGTCCGCGAAAAGCACATCACGCAGGTGATCTTCGGACACTCGGCCACCAGCGGTTGGCGCAAATACTTATTCCTTTCGGCGGTGCATCGATTCCTGCGCGATGCGCCCGCAGTGGATGTCCACATCGTGAAGCAGCAGATGGATTGAAGAAGAAAGTTTCGAGTTTCAGGTTTCGAGTTTCAAGTTCCGGGTAGTGGTGCCGTTTGAAAACTTTTACGGATAGCACAATCGGTAATGCGTAAAGGCAGACTTTAGAGCCTTTGCACCCTTTTCGCTGGCGCTCGAAGATGATCCTTACATCCTCCGATGCATCGTTACTGCACCGCTGGGAAGTCGCGGAATACATCTCTGAGGGTTTTGTAATCCTCGCCTGTGCTGGGGAACTCATTGCTGATTTAGCGACCTGCGTACCCAGAAGGCAAAGAAAACGCATTGAGAGATGGTCGACAATTCTACTTGTAGCGGCCTTGGCAGCATCACTTAAATGCCTAATCCGAACGAATGAACTATCGGGAAGCGTAATAGGCTCTCTCGGCGCCAAGGCGGGAGAAGCCGACAATAAAGCAAACAAAGCCATAAGAGATTCGGGAACCGCGTTGTCGAAAGCTGGCGAGGCTAAGCAAAAAGTCGTTGACGTGGGGCAACAAGCCGATGCACTCACGCTCCGCATGGGAGGAGCATCCAGAAAATTGGGCGAACTCGAACAAGACATCCGTGCCCAAGGCCCGAGATGGCGATTGCTCGAAGACAACAAAACTGGATTCATCACAGCCTTAAAGCCGTTCGCTGGGCAACCAATTACAGTTGTTACGTGTGATTTATGGATATCCTCTGCAAATCCTGAGCCGCTGAGGGTAGAGCAGGACCTTGTTCGTTTTCTCGGACAGGACGGTGCGGGATGGTCGGCGGGGTATCGGTCATGGGACAGATGCTTAATAACCTCCGCTGGCGGCATTGACATTCGGATAAATCGGACGGCAAGCATCGGCGTCCAGCATGCAGCCGAAGCACTAAGGGATACGCTCAGGAACATCAAGATAAGTGCGAATCTGTACGGAACTTCAACGCGACCGATTGAAGTATTCTTCGGCGTTGGATCGCCAGAAGACCTCGCAAGGAAAGACCCGACAGGAATCTTCCTCTCCGTCGGCCCAAATCCAACATACGATCTCACCGGTGTGTGGGACAAAGCGAAGGCGAAATAGCCCCGTGGACGCGAAACGGCACCGCTACCAAGTTGCGAATCGGCGATGGGCGATTTCCGGCTCTGCTGGTCACGACGGCAAAACAACTTGAAACTCGAAACTTGAAACTTGAAACTCACTTAATCCCCGCTAAAGTTATTGCTCTTCCTCGACCCAGTCTGTTATTTTCACTCGAACCATGACTGAACTGCGGACCGATTTCCCTCAGTCCGGTTTCAGCTCCGATCGCCGGCACGCCATGGCCGCGGGCTTCCTCGGCTGGACGCTCGATGCCTTCGATTTCTTCGTCGTCATCTTTCTCTTCGACACGCTGGCCGCACACTTCCACGTTGCCAAGCGCGACATCGTGCTCAGCGTCACCGCGACGCTGGCCATGCGCCCCATCGGCGCGCTGCTTTTCGGCATGATGGCCGACCGCTATGGCCGCCGCCGTCCGCTGATGATCAACGTGGTGTATTTTGCCACCGTCGAGGTGCTGTGCGGCTTCGCCCCGAACTACACCGTGTTCTTCATCCTGCGAATGCTGTTCGGCATCGGCATGGGCGGCGAGTGGGGCGTGGGGGCCTCGCTTGCCATGGAGCACGCGCCGGTGCGCTGGCGCGGCGTGCTCTCCGGGATCCTCCAGGCCGGCTATCCCATCGGCTATCTGCTGGCCGCGCTGGCTGCGCGACTGGTGTTGCCCAACTGGGGCTGGCGCGCCATGTTCTGGGTGGGCGGCATTCCCGCGCTGCTGGCCCTCTACATCCGCACCAAGGTCCCGGAATCTGAAGCCTGGGCCCAGCACCGCGTCGCCAGAACCATCGACGGGCCGCGCATCGCATGGCAACACAGATGGCTCTCGCTGTATCTCATCGCGCTGATGTTCCTGATGAACTGCCTCTCGCATGGCACGCAAGACCTCTATCCCGATTTCCTGAAGCACGGCCACGGCATCGCGCCCAACACCGTCGCCTACATCACCATCTTCTACAACGTCGGAGCAGTGGTGGGCGCCATCATCTTTGGCCTGCTCTCGGAACGAATCGGACGGCGACACAGCATGTTGGCGGCGCTGGTGGTTTCGCTGGCGGTCATTCCCGCATGGGCTTTCGGCAGCACGCTCGCCACCCTGGCGGTGGGCGCGTTCCTCATGCAGATGGGTGTGCAAGGCGCATGGGGAATCATCCCCGTGCATCTCAACGAGCTATCGCCGCCCTCGGTGCGTGGACTGTTGCCCGGTTTCACCTATCAGATCGGAATCCTGTTCGCTGCATCGACGCCGACGGTCGAATTCGCCTTACGCGACCACCTTGGCTACGCCTGGGCGCTGACTGCGTTCGAGCTGGTGGTGATTGCTGCTCTGTCGTTGATCTTAGTGTTCGGCCCTGAGAAGCGTGGACGAAGCTTCCTGCGCGAGCCGCAAGAGACTGCTGCGTGATTCCAGCCTTCCCGACGAGAAACCGATTTCACAGTGGAGTGGAGTCGAAGAACGATCAGGCTTTCGCGAAAAGCCTAGCTGATGCCCAGGCTGCGGCCAGTAAGCTGACCGGTGACGACCAAGCTGCCGCGCAACGGGCAATCGACGCCTACGGCGCTCAAGGCGTGGACAACGGAGTCAACGGCCGCTTCGATAGCACTGTGACAGGCGGAGTCACCGAACCGAGCGGCGTCGCGAACGGGAATAAGAGCGCGGACAATCCTACTGCACAGAACATCAACGTGACGTTCAATTCGAATTCGGTAGGTGGCGATTTCAGTGGCGGCCTTGTAGCGCACGAGGGGTCGCATGTTGCAGATGCGTCGGCGTGGGTCGCTTCCGGCTTCTCCGCGAATCTGAATCCAGCCAACTTCAACACAGAATTTAATGCCTATCGAGTTGAGTTCAACGTGGGCAATGCCCTATTGGACATAGTGAAACCACCACCAGGTGGAACATACATTGGAGGATCGATCTCGTTCCCGCAAGGCGGGCAACTGTTGTGGAATGAGGGTGATACGTTTAAGCAGATCACACCGGATCTACAGCGGAAAATCAGGGAGAATTACAACAACCTTAACTCACCGGCGTTCCAGAAGGGATCGGTCCTGCAGCCATGAGACTTCCCTGGAGCATTCTCTTGCTAGCGCTTTGCGTCCCGTCATCTACGGTAAGAGCACAGCAGCCCGGGCCGAAAGACGCTGTGCCGGATTCTTTTCTTATCGACCCTTCTAAACCCTATGTGTATCTCGAAGTAGATCATGTCGGCACGAGGAGGCCTTTACGTAAAGACGAGCCGAGCACGGGCATATGGCTGCGTCTGAAAAATAATTGCAGACTGCCTATTGTGGTTGCGGCCATTGGGGGCTCACAGAATCCGAAGAAGACACTTACATTGGAGGATGAGATTGTTCCTAACCCGCGGGTAGTCGGGGAAGACGCGCGCATGACAGGGATTGTTGCAGCGCACGGCCTTGAAGAGATGAATGATATCATTCGTTTTCCAAACATGACTGAAGCGGAAGTGAGGAGTGCAGAGGCAATGCAGAGGGGTTCCAAGAAACCCTCGGAGCGTCCTCTCGGTTACGGCATCGACAGCGGCTTCGATACACAAACGTTTACATTGATCCCCCCGGGAGAACAGGTACTTTTCAGCGTGCCCTCCAATCACGTGAGTGAAACGTGGCATTTGGAGATTCCCTTCCGTCTCGCGCTGCCGAACAAAAGCCGAATGAGGCCGCCGTACAGCTATGTGGCGTTTTACCAGGAGGACCTTAAGAACGCTCAGGCCGCTACGCCTACGACGCACTGACCTACATGTACGACGGCTCCTGCCAACACGCACTTTTTGCCTATAAGTTCACCGGCAAGGAACGCGATCCCGACATCGGAGTCGACTATTTCGGAGCTCGCTTCTACCAGGACGCCATGGCAAGGTTCTACTCGCCGGATGACGGCTCGGATCAGGATCCTAGCAATCCGCAGAGTTGGAATCTTTACAGTTATGTCAGGAACAATCCAGTCAGCTTGGCTGACGAAGATGGTCATGCGGTAACTGTCTGCGAGGCTAATGGACAGTGCTCCACATTATCGAATGATGCTTACGCACAGGCGCAGCAGGGGGATACGAATAATCTTGCTCCGTCACTCGCGGATCTCCAGGCGCAATATGGCGCAACCGGTAGCGCCACCGGGAGCATCACCGACCCAAGCGGGAATGCCGTCGGTACGGTGCAATATGTGCCGGACAATCCAGCTCTAGAGGGACCAGCGAACTTAGCGGGAGCGCGCCAGCTAGCGGGTATTGGCGCGGGCATTGACAACCTTATTGAAAGAGTTGCGAACCACCCAGCGGTACAAGGATTCTTATCCATCCTTCTATTTGGGGTCGGGGGCGAAGGAGAAGGAGCTTTAGAGGGAGTGAGCGGCCTGGAAATCCAAGCTAGCGACGGTACGGTGATCACGGGATTCACCGAGCACGGGTTGGATAGGGCGGTCGGAGAAGGTGCAAGCGGGATGGCCGGTACACGCGCCGGAACAAAACCCGACGCGATCTTAGATGCGCTCAAGAATCCTAAGAGCATTAAAGGTGGCATTGACTCACAAGGGCGTCCCTATAAAGTATTTACCGGGCAGAATGCTAGAGTAGTTGTGAATCCTCAAACCGGGTTGATAGTGTCAGTTAACCCCACTTCTGGGGCGGGTGCTCATTAAGGTTTACCAAATGGAAATATTCGACCTATCTACGGAAGAAGCAAAATACATTTCTGAGCTGGCCTCCCGCGATGAATCCTTCGCATGCCTGGTCCGAGACCATCACGGCATTCGCATAAATCGCAGAGCGGTCGTCTTGGAAGGGGTTGATCCTGAACTCCTCCGGGACTACTTTACGGAAAGGTTGGCGAAGGTTGGCTTCGACGATGCTTATAAACCCAATAGTGAAGGTGCCATGTTGGAGGCACTGATTGATAAATTCTATCGTCCGGCTCAGGGCTAGACGATCTTGTTTGCGAAGAACGCCGGGGCGGGTTCAATAAAGGGGATGTCAAGAGAAAACACTTTCCCCTCGGGGCGGGTGCCCCACGTCTCGCGCTTTTCGAGACCTGGGTAGGGGCGCTCGCGCCGGCACCGTTAGGTTTGTTGGCAGTGCTTGGAGCGGGAGACGGGGATCGAACCCGCGACCAACGGCTTGGGAAGCCGTGACTCTACCACTGAGTTACTCCCGCTCTCTCCGGAGATCCCTCGCTACCGCTCGGGATTTCGCCTGCGGGCTGAGACGCCCGCAAAACGGCCCAAATTACTCCCGCGTAGCGCGTGGTGAGCAAAGTGTAACACCGCCCAAATTTGCCCGCAATTTATGCCTTCCGCGGTAGTGGCCTACTTGAATGAATTCAAAGTAGCCCACTTCCCTGCCGGCGACCGCCGGCAATTTGCGCCTGTCGTGCGGCCAGAAGCAGTCTTTGACACTTTTTCCAAGCGACTGCTAGTATCAGTTGTACTTCCCGCCATGCCAACGTCCCCGTCGTCTAGCCCGGCCTAGGACATCGCCCTTTCACGGCGGTAACACGGGTTCAAATCCCGTCGGGGACGCCAACAATGCCCGATGGATCTTTATGGCACACTCGGCGTCATAGGCTCTGCCCCAATAACAATACCTTCAGCTCGCGTGGCCGACGATTCGATTGGTCACAGCGCGACTTAGCGAATACGGCAAAGCTATGAGAGCCGGTCCGACAATTAGTGCGGGACCGGGGAATACTTGATGCAAAATTAAGAACTGCGACAACGCATCCAGCAAGATCGACATGGCAGTCAACACGGCGAGCTGCTCGAAAGCTCCCTTGAGCAACCCTCCACGGCCCTGACTGTTGAAGAGAACGCTCAGAATGTAGGGCGCTCGCCGGGCCTGCGCATCGGAGATTCCGGCGCGGATGCCGAGGAAAATGGCCGCCGCGGGCTGGAGAATAAATCGCAAACGGCCCGGGCCCGTCAAGCGCTTGGGAAGGTCTTCCAGGAATCTGCGTGAAAAGAGATAGAAGCCGCCATGCTTGTAGGCGTACTGCAGAGAAAAGGGGGCAGAGGCGATCAGGACCAGAACGACCAGGACGAAGACCGCGTTTCGAACTGTGAGGGTGCGTTTCACGCCTTCGGTGGCCTCGTCAACCTAGCTGTCGTTCCGCCGAATCGGCCGCTCAGGACTGCATTACTTAGATCTTACTAGCCGGTGTGCGCATCACGCGGGCCTAACCGGCAATCGTTACTTAGGCATGAACGTGAGAATACCCGCGCTGCACAGCACCAGCAGAGCCGGATTAACTTTGTACCGCATCAGGATCAACAGGACAGCAAGCGCAATGGCTGCAGTCTCTGTTCCGGTGACCGCGCCTTTGGCCATGCTGAAACAGCCGGCCAGCAGCAACCCGATCGATACCGGCGCAAGCCCCTATCGAATCGACGTTCTTCACGGCCATTTCTCGAGCTTTTTCCAAGCTCTGGCTACGACGAACGAGGACAGCAGTGGGCCCGAAGAAGGCAACCAGGACCGCGACCGCGCCGAGGAGCCCACCCGCCCACTGACCAATCGGGACGATCATCATCATGTTGGAGCTCGGTGCAGTCGGTAAACGTGTGGCCTACAGGAACCATCCTTTCGACGTACCACCTGGATCGCTTAGCTCGGCGAAGGAAGCTCGTTGGGTGTAGCGACGGTGTTGATTAGAGAGTCTCAATCCAGATTGGCGCCTGACTGCCATGACACGACTTCCATAGCTACCAATCGCGCTATCAGCACTGCCAGATAAAGCTGTCCCGTCAGAGCTTCCGTGACGGAAAGCGTGCGCGCTACCGGCCTTACCGCAGTAATATCACCGTAGCCGAGCGTGCTGAGAGTCACGTAGCTGTAGTAGAACCAGTCGCCAGGTTGAAAATGGCCACTGGCGGTGTGGAAGGACCCAGGGCGCAAGAACTCTGTAATGTCGTAGCACTGTGCCCAGCCTATTCCGAACAGCAGGTACACTGCGATCGCGCCCTGTATGCGCGCAGCCGTTACCGGTCCGTCTCGAAAAACTTGCGATAGCAGGATCAGGGTAATCAGAACAATCGCTGCCAACGACCACCATACGCTACACAAGTGCAAGGCTGGCGTCGGACCAAACCAATCCATCCACCGGGCGGCGAGGGCAGCACTTCCCACGCAGCAAGAAAGCACGAACAGATTGCGTCGCTTCCACGCGATTGCGACACCCGCCACCAAGAGCAGCGAAAAGGCGGCATTGCCATACAGCCTTGTAGCGTTGCTGCCGAACCCCATCGAGGGGAGCACGAAGGCAACCGCCACCAGAAGAGCCAGGAAGGACGATAAATTGATATGCGATTGCCAGCTCCCGTTGATGTGGCGTGTGGTCTTCTCACCAACTGGATCGGGTTTCATCGGTGCTGCAGCTTCAGGCATCGACCTCCCATTGCGAGACCATTATTGCGGGGACATTTGATTTCAGTAGCCGGACCTTGGCTTATGGTTGCTGCCAGCCTCCACCTAAGGCTTGGTAGAGCTGGGCATAGTTTTGCAGCTCGGCGTACCAAGCCTGGGCCAGATTCAGCGCCGAAGTGAAGTACTGCTGCTCGTAGTACTGTACTTCAAGGAAACTGGTGACGCCGCCCTGGAATCGCACGTTGGCCAGGCGCGCCATTTCTTCGTAAGTCTTGGTCTGCTCCTCAATTTTCATGCGGTAAAGCCGGGACTGGCTGTAGCCAACCAGGCTATTGGAAACATCGGCGAAAGCTTGCTGCACAGTTTGCTTGTATTGCAACTCAAATTGGTCACGCTGCGCCCAAGCCAGGCGGTAGTTGGACCTGATCCTGCCGCCTTCGAAAATGGGCTGCAACGCCCCTCCGCCGACTGCCCATAAGGTTGCAAGCCCGTTCAGGAAGCTTGTGATGGACGTGCTTTGCGCGCCAAAAGTTCCGGTCAGGGAGAACTGCGGGAAAAACAGCGCTTTGGCCACGCCGACGTTGGCATTGGCGGCGACCAGGTTCTCTTCCGCCTGCAGCACATCCGGGCGGCGCTCGAGCAGGGATGACGGCAGTCCGGCCGGCACCTCGGGTAGGTGTGGCTGCTCAGTGAGCGCGAGGCCGCGCGCAATTGGCCCAGGGTTTCTGCCCAGCAGGATGCTGGTGTTGTTCTCGGTTTGTTCGATCGCTTGCTGCAGGGCGATAACTTCCGCTTCCGCCTGTTGCACCAACGTCTGCGCCTGGTAGACGTCGGTAATGGCGGAGTCGCCGCCTTTGAACTTAATGTTGTTCAAATTTAAGATTTCTTTGTCTGCGTCTACCGTTTTCTTTGAATACTCGAGTTGAGCGTCATATTGACGCAGCAGAAAATAGTTGTTGGCCAGCGATGCAATCAGCGTTGTCTGCACCACGGCTTGCGCATACCTGGTTGCCAGAAGTGCGGCGCGCGCCGATTCTGTTGCCCGGCGGTATTGTCCCCAAAAGTCCACAATGTAGGACATCGAGATCGACACGGTGTCAAAGGTCGGCGCGCCGGGGGTCAACGCGTTTCGTTGATTGGTGACGCTGGCGGCGCCGTTCACGCTGGGAAACTGATCAGCGCGCGTGATCCCCAGGCTGGCATTGGCCTGCAACACGCGCGTGGCGGCAATGCGGACGTCGTAGTTATTGGCGAGCGCTTCTTTGACCAGGGCCTGGAGCGTCTCATCCTGGAAAACGGTCCACCACTGCATTTGGGCGAATTGATCGCCAGTCGGCTGTTGCGTCGTGGCATCGGGAGCGAGGCCGCGATACTGGTCGGGCACGGTCAGCGGCGGTCGCTGGTAATTGGGACCGACTTTGCAGGCGCACAACGCCAGCAGCAGCACAATAACAAAGTACGTCTTCATGCTAGTCATCGCCTGCTCCTTCCACGAGCTTCGGCGGCGCGGCCCCGGGTTGCTCCTTCTTCTCCTTCGATAACCATTGACCAAATCGCTCGACGACATCGAAGGAAACTGGAATAAAGAAGATCGCCAGGAGGGAAGCGGCCATCATGCCGCCAATCACGCAGGTGCCCAGCACCTGCCGCGAGATGGCGCCCGCGCCGGAAGCGGCCCACAACGGCACGCAGCCCAGTATGAAGGCGAAGGCGGTCATCAGAATGGGCCGCAGCCTTATCCGAGCACCGGTCAGTGTGGCCTCGATCAGCGGCTTGCCCTTGTCGTATTCGAGTTTGGCAAACTCCACGATCAGAATCGCGTTCTTGGCTGACAGTCCGATGAGCATGACCAGCCCAATCTGCGCGTACACGTTGTTGTCGAGCCGGCGGAAATAGAGCGTGACGAACGCGCCAAAGACGGCGATGGGCACGCCCAGCAGCACGCTGAACGGCAGTGTCCAGCTTTCATACTGCGCCGCCATGATAAGGAACACCACGAAAAATGCCAGGCCGAAGATGGCGCCCGGCGAGACGCCCTGCGAGGCTTTCACCTCCTGGTACGACATGCCGCTGAAGTCATAGCCCATCTGGGCAGGCATGGTCTTGCGGAAGACATCCTCCAGCGCTCCAATGACCTGTCCTGAGCTATAGCCGGGTGCTGCCGAGGCGTTGATCTGCACGCAGTTGAACAGGTTGTAGCGCATCACGAACTCAGCCCCGCTACGCGCATAAGTGCTGGTCAGCGTGCTCAGCGGAACCATGTCGCCGGAGTTGTTTCTCACATAGAATTTGCCCAGGTTGCTGGCGTTGGTTCGGAAGTCGCCGTCTGCCTGCACGTAGACCTGCCACTGTAGGCCGAAGCGGTTGAAGAAGTTGATGAGCGAGCCGCCCATGAACGTCTGGACAGTCTGGTAGAGCTGGTCAAGCTGGACCTGCTGCGTCATTGCCTTGGCGTTGTCGACTTTCACGCCGACCTGCGGCACGCCAAACAATGCGGTGGTCAACACACCTGCGAGTTCCGGCCGCTTGCGCGCCTCGGCCACAAAAAGCTGCGTGTTCTTAGCCAGAAAATCGATTCCGCTGCCCGAGCGGTCTTCCAGGATGAAGGTCGCTCCGCCGGAAGTTCCTACACCCGGAATCGCCGGCGGCGGGAATGAAAACGCGATTCCCGAAGTCACTTTGGAGAGCGCGCGTTGCAGGTGCGCCTTTATGCCCGCGTAGCTCATCTCGGGCGACTTCCGCTCCTCCCATGGCTTGAGCGACACAAAGAAGAACGAGCTGTATGTGGCGTTAACGCCACTCAACATGCTGTAGCCCATAACCGAGCTGACGTACTGGACCCCAGGCGTGTCGAGAATAACCTTCTCGACCTCTCTGGCGGCCTCCGACGAACGTTGCAGCGAGGATGCCTCAGGCAGTTGCAATCCTGCGTAGACGTATCCCTGGTCTTCATCGGGAAGGAAGCTCTTGGGTAATTTCTTTCCGAAAAATCCGGCGGCTACGGTCACCAGAGCCAGCAGCAGGAAAGCGAAGCCCGCCTTGTGGATCAGGTGACTACAGCCGGTCACGTAACCATCGGTGGCCCTGCCGAAGGCTTTGTTGAACCAGCGGAAAAACGCGCCCAGCGCCCCGCGCGCAGGCTTTTTCGGTTTCAGCAGCATCGCCGACAGTGCAGGGCTAAGCGTCAGCGCGTTGAACGCCGAGAAGAGGACCGATATCGCGATGGTGACGGCGAATTGCTTGTAGAGCTGGCCGGTGATTCCGGGAATGAACGCGGTCGGCACAAACACCGCAGCCAGAATCAAGCCGATGGCAATCACCGGGCCGGAAACTTCCTCCATTGCCTTGATGGTAGCGTCATGCGGCGAGAGGCCGTGCTCAATGTGGTGCTCCACAGCTTCCACCACCACGATGGCGTCGTCCACCACTAATCCAATGGCCAACACGAGGCCGAGAAGTGAAAGTGTGTTGATCGAGAAGCCCAGCAGCGGGAAGACCATGAAGGTCGCGATCAGCGAGACCGGAACCGCTAGCAACGGGATCAGCGTGGCCCTCCAGCCCTGCAGGAAGATGTAGACCACGAGAATGACAAGGATCAGGGCCTCAAACAGAGTGTGGTAAATCTCCTTGATGCCGGAGCTGACGGCCAGAGTAGTGTCGAGTGCGGTGATGTAGTCCAGACCCTGCGGGAATCTTCCTCTAGCCTCCTCCATCATCTTCAGAACATTGTCGCGGGTTTGTAAGGCGTTGCTGCCGGGAGTCAGATACAACGCAATAAGGGCTGCCGGCTGCGCCGGTTTGTTCTCACCGGCAGTTCCTAGACGCGCCTGGTACGAATAGTATTGCGAGCCCATCTCCACTCGCGCCACGTCTTTCAGGCGCAGGATGGAGCCGTCAGGCTGAGCGCGCACAACGATCTCGCCAAAGTCCTGGGGCGTCGGCAACCGCCCCGGAGCGCGCACGTTGTAGGTGAACTGCTGTCCTTGCGGTACAGGCTCGCCGCCTATTTGGCCGGCGGGATTGACCTTGTTTTGCGCCCTGACCGCATTGGTAATATCGGAAACCGTCACGCCCAGGCTGGCCAGCCGGTCAGGGTTTACCCAGACACGCATGGCATACGGGCCGGCGCCGAAGATCTGCACTTGTCCAACACCCTGGATACGCGTAAGCGCGTACTGCAAGTTGATGGTGGCGTAATTGGCGAGGAAGATGTTGTCGTAAGCGCCGGTGGGTGAATACAGGTCGAGCAGCATGAAGGGCGCCGTCGTGCCCGGCTGTACGATGACCCCCTGCTGTGTTACCTCGGCAGGCAGTTGGGAGTTGGCCTGCCCGCTTCGCATCTGCGCCAGAATCTGGTCGGTATTAGGGTCGGTGCCGAGCAGGTAATCGACGTACAGTGTCATGCCGCCGCCGGAGCTGGCGCTCAGCGAATACATGTAGTTCATGCCGCTGACGCCAGACATCTGCTGCTCAATCGGCGTGGCGACCGACTCGGCAATCGTCTGCGCGTCCGCACCGGGATAACTCGCTCTCACCTGGATCACAGGATCGGCGATGTTAGGAAACTGCTGGGTAGGAAGCTCGAGGATGGCGACCAACCCTGCCATGACCATCAGAACGGAGATAACAATGGCTACGATCGGGCGATTGATAAAGAACTTCGACATGGTCAGTTGCCCCCAGCCGCCGCCTGACTCGCAGGAGCGACGTAAGGCTTAGGAACAACTGGGACCCCGCCGGTCTTGATCAATTCGGGAGCTGCCGCCGCAAACTGCTGAACCTTCTGAATGCCTTCGACTACCACACGCTCGCCCGGCTTCAGGCCTTCACTGACAATCCAGTTCGGACCGACACGTTCGCCCATCTTGACCGGACGGAACATGGCTTTGTCATCGGGCGTGAGCACAATGAGCTGGTAATTCCCCTGCACCTCCATCACCGCCGGCTGTGGCACCAGGAGCGCTCCCTTATTCAGGCCGGTTGCGATCCGCACACTTCCGAATCCGCCGGGACGAAGCACAGCATCGGGATTGGGGAATTCGGCGGCCATTTGAATGGTGCCGGTCTGGGTGCCAATCTGGCGGTTCACGTAAATGATTGTGCCCTTCTGCGGGTAGGGTTCACCGTTGGCCTGGATGTATTCCACCGGCGTGTTCTTGAGCGTCTTCGCGCTGACCCTGCCGCTGATGATTCCTGTTACCTGAGGAGCAAAGCTGAGAAAGGTGCTCTCGCTTACGTTGTAGTAGGCCCAGATCGGATTCACCTGCGACACGATCACCATCTTGGTAGTGGGTCCGACCAGGTCACCGATTTGCGAGCTCGCCACACCCGCGATGCCATCGATCGGAGAGTAGATCTTCGTCCACGCCAGGTTGAGCTCGGCGTTTTGCTGATAGGCCTTCATCGCCTGCACCTCGGCTTGCGTCGACTTCTGATTGGCGAGATCGTTGTCGAGCTGCTTCTGCGGGATGGCGTTCTGGGCCGCCAGCGGAGTGTCGCGAGCAACATCTGCATCGACCCTGGCTAAATTAGCCTCTGCGACGGCCACCTTCGCCTTCGCTTCTTCCAGCGCTGCCTGGTACTGTCGGGGATCGAGTTCGAACAGAAGCTGGCCTTTGTTGACAAAGAAGCCGTTCTGGTAATTCTGCCTGAGCAGATAGCCTTGGACCTTGGGCGTGATTTCAGCGTTTACCGGACCGTTTAATTGCGCCACCCACTCGTGAATAACGGGCACGTCCTGCTGTGCAACTTCGGCCACCAGCACCTCGGGAGGACCAGCCTTGGGTTCTTCTTCTTTGCTTTCGCAGCCGCTGAGAGGCAACAGTAGTAACAGGCTGCAGACCGCGGTGTAGGCCTGGCCGCGGCGGCGCACCCAAAGATTTCGTCTTAGTGGACTTGCACTTCCTGCTGCCAGTTCGCGCGGATTACGGTTTCCTCCCACGGGCATGACACGCTCCTGAAGAATCCCCTCATGCGCACGCGCGGTGGCTCAAGGGCTGATGGGGTCTCAAATCTTGTACTCCAAAGGCTGGCAAATTGCCAGCCGTTTTGCACCCGACCACTCGACAACCCGCCGCTTACTTTGTCTCTTCGATAACTGCCTCGACCTTTCCATCGCGGATCGCGCGTTTGAGCGCGGCGTAGTCCTTTTCGTTCTGGTCGGCGTAGGCAACGGAGAAGGCGGCGAGCGCCTTGTCGAAGGCGTCGCTCTTGCCCAAGTACCCGCTGATCACCGCAGGCTCCCCGGAGCGCGCATGGGAGAGCGCCAGCGAGTACCCGCACCACTCGGCGAAGAGGGTCATCTCAGCCGTGCTGAACGTCTCAACGAGAAACTTGATCTTGACGTCCCGGAGTTGGCGGACATAAAAGTGACGTCCTTGTATCTTACCCTCGGTCCAGCCGAGGAAGATGTCGCTGGCCGGCTGCATGAGCCGGATGCCGTTTACGACACGCTGTCCGTGGTTGGGGTAGACGCTCTTCCCCGCATAGGCCTCCAGCACCGAGGCGCGCGCCTCTTTGAGTTGCAAAATGAGAGGGTCTCCTCCGCCAGCCATCAACAGAAGCACCCAGCAGGCGGTGCCGACGCTTCCGACGCCGACGACCTTGACCGCAGCGTCCATGATCTCGTAGTGATCGAGCAACACGCGATGGCTAGGCGACAGGGTTTCGCGGTACTGGGCGAAGGCGTCCCTAACAGCAGATTGGACCACACCGGCGGGGTAATCTTTCCAGTGGAAGATCGCCGGGAGCTGGTCTTTGAAGCCCCGCGACCCGTTCGCATTGTGCACCAGCTTGGGAAAAAGGCCTTCGGAGTTGCTACTCTCTCGCGCTTTGGACAAACGCTTGATCGCGCGTCTGCGGAGCGCGGGATCCTTAGTGCCCGCGATCAGCATGTTGGCATCGATGGCGAAGTACCATAGGTCCAGCATCTTCAATTTCGCTGAATTCGGCCATGTGCTCACGGTAGGACCTGACACAGGTGAGCACCGCGTCCTTGGCGTCGGATTCGCTGAGCCCGTTGTTGCGACAGGCGATCACAAAGCCCGCCGCCAGACGTTTGAGGTCCCACTCCCAAGGTGCCGGGAGGGTCTCATCGAGATCGTTGATGGCGAAGATGACTTGCCGCTCCGGTGTAGCAAAACCCCGGAAGTTGACCAAGTGGGAGTCACCGCCGCATTGCACACGGACGCCCGTAGACGGAGTGCCGGCCAGATCGTCAGCCATAGCGAGCGCCGAGCCGCGGTAGAAGGTGAAGGGAGACAGCACCATGCGCCCGTGGCGAAGAGGAAGGAGATCGGGGAGCCGACCCTCATCAGCCTTCAGTACCAGGCGCACCGGGTCTGGCCGGTTGTGCCGCGGCGTCCATTCCGCATGGGATGTTCGCGGACACTTTTCGCGCAGTGCCTTGCCTGCTGCTTGAAGCTCATCGTGTGGAAGATGCGGCGCGAACGCGGCAGTCTTCTTGCTCACCTTGATTGGAACAACCTTTGCATTTGCGGTGGTATGCATCGGGCCTCCGGCTGGGTAATTATTGCCATAGCCTATGTAGCCCGCAGTGATGCATATCTCACTGCCATGTGATTAACGCTGAAGACGGTTGATGGTGTGAAATCCATGTGAGAAGCGATCTCATCACCCGTACCTATCGGCGCTCGCTCAACCTCCTATGTGGATCGAATCGTGTGCGACTACGAACTCCTGATGATGGAGGCGTAGAAGGGAAAAACCGAAAGTGTTTTATGGAACGGTCGTGATCCCGGCCCCAACAACATAAAGGGCCAGACCAGCACCCCGTCCACTTAATCAGGTTCCAAATCGTCAAGCGTCAGCCCCTGTTCTCACTAGATCAGCCACTTCTATTCGCGCCGCTGCACCTTCGATGACGCCATCGAGCTTTTCCAGTTGCAGAAGCTCGCGCACAGTCCCATGCACACCCGCAAGCCGGAAAACAACGCCCTTTGTCTGTAGCTCCTTGTGCAGTTGGCTAAGCATTCGCACACCAGCCAAATCTATGTTGGGCGAAGCGGAGAGATCCAGCACAACCGTGCGGATAGACGTACCGGCGGCAGTACGCTGGAGGATTTCCCTTCTCACGTTCTCGACATTGAAGTACAACAATGCGGTTTCGACTCGAAGGGCAAGAGCATCGGTAAGCAACTCGGCTTCAGAGAAGCGGGCAATGTCAACAAAGCGATCGCTTCCCGGTACCCGTCCGAGGCCGGCGATACGTGGGTTGGAGGCACGCCTCAACAGCAGCAATATCGAAAAGATCGCTGCCAGAAGCACGCCTTTCAGTATGCCGAACGCCAGCACGCCGACGGTCGCGACCATGGCAATGCGAAACTCCATCTTGCTTATCCGATACAGGTGACGCAGTTCACGCGGGTTAATCAGTCCCTCGATCGCCACCAGGACGATTGCCGCCAAGACTGCCTGCGGCAGCTTGCTCATCAAGCCGGTGAGGAACAGTAGAACAACAGCGATGGCTACCGAGGCGAACACCAGAGATAACTGGCTGCGTGCTCCCCCTTTTTCATTCACCGCCGACTGCGACATACCACCCGCGAGGGGATACCCGGAGCCGAAACCAGCCGCGAAGTTGGCGGCGCCTAGCGCCAGCAGTTCCTGGTCGGCATCGATGGGATAGCCGTGCTTCACGGCGAAGGTGCGTACCGTTGAAATGCTTTCGACATACGAGAGCAGGAAGCATGCCAACGCCAAGCCAAGCAGATTGTCCACCTCGTTCCACTGCACCAACGGCCAACCCAGGGATGGCAGCCCTTGAGGAATTGCGCCGACGATCTTCACACCCTGACTTGTCAGTGGGACCCAGTTCATTACTGCAATCGCAATCGCGACGACGAACAGTGCGATCGGACGGCTGGGAAGAAACTTCTCGCCAAGAATGAGAAGCAGCAAGGCTCCGACACCGACCATTAGGGTCGGCATATGCGTATCGGGCAGATGTTTGACGAGCTGGATGATGCGCTGGAAGAAGTTGCCCCCACCGGAGGAGATGCCGAACAGCTTCGGCAGTTGGGTCGAAGCAATCACCAGTCCAGCGCCAACCTTAAAGCCGCTCAGGATGGTTTCGGACACGAAGTTCGCGAGATTCCCCAAACGCAACAGCCAGCAAATGACTCCAATGATGCCTGCCAGGATGGCCACGCCTGCGGCGAGGTGGGTTTGGCGTTGCGCGTCCCCTGCGGCCATAGCGCCGATGGCGGAGCCAATCAGAATAGAGATGGCTGACGTTGGCCCGATTGCCAGCTGCCGCGAAGTGCCAAAGAGCGCATAGGCGATGCCGCCGAGCAAGTAGCAGTAGAGTCCCGCCTGCGGAGGCAAGCCCGCGAGCGAAGAATATGCCACCGCTACCGGAATGCCGTAAGCGGCAAGCGTCAGCCCAGCAACGATATCCGGGGGCAGCCATTCACTGCGATAGCCGGGTAGCCACTGAATTATCGGAAGCGCTGACGTCAGGCGCGTCGTGAAGCGCGGCCTGACGGCTGAATTTGCAGCAACCATAACTCTCGCCTCCTCACATCAGACTTTGGGGCAGCTTAGAGATTTCGCCGCCCCTGATCATAACTGTCCTTCAGGCGGTCAGGATGGTCGCACCTAGCTCGCAGCTATTCTGTGACTAAAGTCGCCGGTCTGTGTGACCTCAACGGCGGCAGAGCGAGGGATTAACGCCTGAGTTCGAACGAACGGAGGAGCAGAACACATGTTTAGCTAGCCGCGCATTTTCTTCTTGCTCTCGTTGCTGGGCTCTGGCTCTCGTCGCAGATCGGAGCTTGGCTGCGACGGCGTCGGGCCCTGAAAGACGATTAGCACAAGGATTTCAATGTCGTCGAGGCCGCTACCCTGATGCTGCTCGCCCTCATCATCGGATTCAGCTTCTCGATGGCCATCAACCGTTAAAATCAGCGCAAAAACCTAGAGGAAGCAGAGGCCAATGCGATTGGCATGGAATATGTCCGCGCAGGACTGCTACCTGCGGCAGATGCAGCGGGGGCGCAACCCAGCTTAGGAAATGTCTCGATTTGCGTATCAGGATGTGGTCGCAGGCTCCGCAACAGAACTCGACGCTCATCGTAAGCGGCCAGCCCGGCCAGATCCCGGTTGTCCAAAGCAATGGTAGGTCCTACGTAGACATCGAGGCTCTAGCACGTCTCGGGCTGTGCAGCCGGTTAATTGCTGGATGTGACAGGCGTCACAGATGGGTCGGACTAAACCTGAGAAAATCTTGAGACATCGTGTACGCTGCACACTTTCCACCCGCAATGTGCACAGTACCGCGACCCACATGCAGAAGGGTCCAGGCAGAAGCTGAGGACTGCCGTTCCGAAGGAACCGCGAACCTCGCAATTACAGTTCACATAGATGGACGGCAATGATTCCGCTAGTATTCTTCGCCACGCTTCTTTTCCTCTACAGCCTATTGTCGCGGCGCCTGGAGCGGACAATCGTCACCGCGCCTATCGTGTTCACGGTCGCAGGAATGCTGATGCTTCCCTCTTTGCAAGGAATCCTGAGCGCCGGGTTCACCTCGAATGTCGCACTGCATCTGGCTGAAGTGGGGCTGGTGATGCTGCTCTTTACGGATGCCAGCCACACCGACCTGAATGTTTTGCGCAGTATCAAGAGCCTGCCGGCGCGGTTGCTAAGCACAGGCATGGTGCTGACAATTCTTCTGGGCGCAGTCGTCGCGCGGTTGGTATTTCCGCATCTCTCCCTCTGGGAAGCGGGAATCCTGAGCGCCATCCTCGCGCCGACCGACGCCGGACTGGGACAGATCATCGTGAACAGCCGGCGCGTGCCTATGCGCATTCGTCAGGCGCTCAATGTGGAAGCCGGTCTCAACGATGGACTTTCTGTCCCGTTTCTGCTGTTTTTCATCGCCATCGCGGCTGCCAAAATCGAAGGTGGCGCGGCCAGCCTGATGCAGTTCATTGTGGAACAGCTTGGCTTTGGCGCGCTCATCGGCCTGGCAATCGGCCTTGGCGGAGGATGGTTGCTAGGCTTGGCGCGTCGCAAGGAGTGGATCGCGGAATCCTTCCAACAAATCGGTGTGGTCGCGCTGCCGCTGCTTTGCCTGGTGGTGTCCGACATGGTCGACGCGAGCATGTTCATCGCCGCATTTGTCGCCGGCCTGGCGGTGCAGATTGGATTCAAGGAAGCCGGTAGGCACAGCGGCGAGTTCGCAGAGGGATGGGGACAAATGCTGAACCTTGCTGTGTTCTTCCTGTTTGGCATGGCGGCAGCGCGGGATTGGCCGCAGTTCAGCGTCGCATCCTGGATGTACGCACTTCTAAGCCTGACCCTGGTGCGGATGCTGCCGGTGGCCATCGCGCTCATCGGTGCACGTCTCAGCGCTGCCAGCGTGGTCTTCATGGGCTGGTTCGGCCCGCGCGGCCTCGCGTCCATTGTTCTCGGTCTGGTCTACTTGAGGCAGGAAGTGCATTTGCCGGGCGAGTCAACGATCCGTTTCGCGGTGATGGTAACCGTGCTGCTGAGTATCTTTGCCCACGGGCTGAGCGCCATGCCCGGCATCGACCTCTACGCGCGCAAGATCGCATCGCTCCCTGCCGACGCCCGGAGCACCGGGATGCAAGATGATGAGTTAGTGGCAAAGACTTCGGGAGGATCGAATGAGCAAGAAATTCAAGAAGAAGAATAAACATGCCCGCGACCTCGTAATGGACAGTACTGATAAGAAGAATCCAAGCAAAAACGGCAATCAGAAGCTTGGCAAGAAGGAATACCAGGCAGAGCTGTTCAAGCTGCAAGTCGAACTGGTGAAGTTGCAGGACTGGGTGAAGAAGACCGGAGCGCGAATTGTCATCCTGTTTGAGGGTCGGGACGCGGCGGGCAAGGGCGGCATCATCAAGCGCATCCTGGAGCGAGTGAGTCCGCGCGTCTTCCGACTCGTGGCTTTACCGGCCCCCACCGAACGTCAAAAGACGCAGATCTATGCCCAGCGCTACATCGAGCAACTGCCCGCTGGCGGAGAAGTCGTCATCTTCGACCGCAGCTGGTACAACCGCGCTGGGGTCGAGCATGTCATGGGCTTCTGCACCGAGGAGGAATACAAGAAGTTTCTCAAAGGCTGTCCTTCCTTCGAAAACGTACTGATCAGCAACGGCATCATCCTGCTGAAGTACTGGCTCGATGTGTCGGAAAAAGAGCAGCACAAGCGCTTCCTCGCGCGCATACAGGATCCGTCAAAACGCTGGAAGTTGAGCCCGATGGACCTCGAGTCTCATCGCCGCTGGTACGAATATTCGCGGGCTCGTGATGCGATGCTCGCCGCCACGGATACGGCGACCACTCCCTGGTACATTGTGCCTTCGGACGACAAGAAGCGCGCCCGTCTCAACTGCATTGCCGACATTCTCAGCCGCATCCCGTTCGAGGAGGTGCCCTATACACCTCCGAAGCTGCCTGGACGCCAGAAGGCCAAGGGCTATCAGGAGCCTAAGCTGAAGCACCAGGTTGTAGCACAGCGTTGGTGAGCGACAGGGGAAGGAAAAGACCTTGGGAGGATTGACGTGGCCTTTTCTCATCCAAGGACACGGTTTGTCAGGAAGTACTTGAATCCGGCAGACCGATTGGAAGAAATCCTGTGTGCCCTGACTCGATCCGGTCACTGCCACCTCGGGACACGGGCTAACTTCCAGTTTTGCCCTTAGTCCGCACAGAATCGATGCCAATCGAGACGAGGAGATCACTTTTTACAAGCCGACTTGCCGTTCCTAATCTGACAGTTGTCACTTCCGCGGCTTGCCGACTTCTCGTCCAAGTGACTTAGCCCCCGACAGGACTGACTCCACGCCTACTCTGCTTTGGCCTGCTTCAGAATGGGGATGTCCGGGTCCGCATCTTTCCAGAGCGAAAGGAAGTCCTGATAGGCCGATCTTGCCTTGGTGTCATCACCCGAGAGCTCGTAAGCCCTGCCGAGCAGCAGGTGTGCCAGAGCGCCAACAGGATCGCAGATAACGATTCCTCGGTGATCGTCTGGAAGTTTTGTAGGCAATTGATACATTTCAGCTACCCACCTCTGTTATCGCCGGCGGTTTCCAGGTTCCATCTATGATCGATGGCGCAGTCTCCTTCGGCCAGTACAGGCGCAGCATGGGAATGAACTTTGTTTTTGGCGCAGGCAGCCAGTTGGCTTCCTTGCCCTTGCCAGGTGAGTCGGCCTGGAGATACAGGTCGACAGAGCCGTCGGGGTTGGTAACGAACTTATTTCGTTGGCTCAGCGTGTAACGGTTAAGCGGGTTGGGGACAAAGAAATAGTCCTTGTCGTACATGGTCAGCGACCAGAAGCCGTCGACCGGAGGCATTTGTCCCTTATCGAAGTGCATCATGTACTTCTTCGAGGCGCCGTCGTATTCGTGGCCGGCTGCATCTTTCTGCGATGTGGGATAGATGGCATCCTGCGGACGATTGGCGCCGAGACCTATGGCAGTAACGAGCGCCCGTTGGATATAGTCGGTGCCGTATATCCCGATGTTCTTTGTGATATACATCCAACCGTTAACGGGCTCGGCAACCTGCTTGAAGTACTCCATTATCTTGACCTGTGCCACCTTGGGTACGGTCTTGATCACTTCCTTGTCCAAGGCCCCCAACTTGCTGGGATCGAAATCCTGTCCCGGAACCAGGCCGATCGCCTTCATCTTTTCGACCATCGGTGCATCGGCTGCTGCAGGCGGATTGGTCTTCATCAGCCTGGCAAGGTAGTTGAAGTAATCGTTCACGCTCAACGCGTCCACCTGGTCGCGAACCCCCGTCTTCATGTCAAAGTTTGCGTCAACTTCGCCCGGCAGTGGGGTGTACGGCTTGCCGTACGAGCTGAGTGGAACCAACGAGAACTTGTCCTGTAATGCGTGCACCTTGGCGTAATCCTCTGGCGTTCCCGTGCAATAAATGCGACCGAGAATCCAGACCAGCCCAGTCGGCGATTTGTATTCCGTTACTCCTGCGGGAAGCGTGCCCGACCATCCCGGCCCGGTGATGACGTACGTCTGCGCCTTGTCACCCGTGGTGCGCTTGCCGGGGACCTGGAACACATCGGTCCAGCCGTCCAGCATCGGCAGGAGATAGTAGCGGTCTCCCATGTCGGGGACGCTCAACACCCACGGCTCCTTCGACACATCCACCCAAGCGCTCGTGTATAGGGTGTCAGCATTAGGAGCGGTGACAGAGTGCATGTTCGCTGGGGGATAGGTGCGGAACTTCACGAGCTGCCCCATGGGGGCATGTGTAGCGTCGGGCACGGCCACGTTGGTCAATTGCTTTCGCGTCATGTCCATGGTGACCAGCGAATAGCCATAGACGTAAACGTCAACGGCATCCTTTACAGCTTGTTCGGCGCCGGCCTGGCCGCTGGCGGCCGACTTGTTGCCCGAATCCGAGCAAGCGGTCAACCCGACCAGTATGGTGAGAACTAACGACAGCAACGCATATTTAGCTTTCATACTCATCTCCCCTGTCGAGACCGGACGACTCGCCCCATCTCGGTTCTGTTAGTTTCCAGCAATGCCTTTGTTCTGCAGAATTCTGACCACCACACGCCGATTGTCGGCCTGGCCTTCCGCCGTCGTATCGGGTGCAACTTGCCGGCTGGTACCCATTGCACCCGGAGCCAGAATGTTGGTCAGCGGAATACCGCCTCGCTGCTCAAGGAAATCGGTGACGTTATCGGCCCGCTCAGTGCTGAGCTTCTGGTTCAGGGCAGCAGAGCCCACGGCAGACGCATATCCTTTCACCTGAATCACGTAAGCAGTGATGGTCTTAGCCTTTTGTGCCAAATCCAACAGGGGTTGTTTGTACTGCGGCTCGATTGCGACCTTGCCGTTGCCGAATAGGACCGTCGTCTCGCCCAAGATGTTGTAGTCACCCAGCTCGCCAAAGCGTTTGTTGGCGGCCGCGATGGCAGCTTTGTTGGCATCAATCTTGGCCTGCTCAGCCGCCAGTTGCTGCTGTTGCTGCTGCATCGCCGCCTGCTGCTGCTGGATTTGCTGTTCGCTCTGCTGGAGCTGCTGCTGCTGTGCCTGCAGCTGCTGCTCGGCCGGGGTTAGGCCCGCCTGGATGTCTTGGGCATTCTTAAGTTCCGAGCCTTTGAACTTGACGCTGTCCGCTACTAACTGGTTCTGAGCGTTGTAGGACCCTTTTACCTGGACCGGCAGGCCAGGCACCAACGCTGTCAAGCCCATCTGCTTCTTCCGCATGTGGAGCCCGCCTTCAACTTCTTGTACCTCAGTGTTATCGGTGAGCAGAACGACCACATTGCCAAAATCTGGTGACTTGACCGTCATGGTAGCGCCGCTGCGTCCGTCAATCACTCCTTGAACTTGAGCGCTCTGCGCAGCAGCGACACCGCAAAACAGAATAAGACTTGCCATTGATACAACCACGAGGAATGCAATTGCCAACACGGTGCTTCTCTTCATAACTCTTCTCCTTTGTGTTCTACAGATGTCGGGCTCAAAATGTGAGCTTGCAGAGTTTTCTTGAGTGCTCATGTGAGCATTTTGTTGCTAGTGCTCTCGCTGCTCGCGTGTCATTACGCAGCGGAAGCCGAGGTGGTTCGTGCCTGTGCTGACCTCGCCCTTGCCGCGTGTGCCAACGATGTAGCGTGAGCAGTACTGGTCGGTGCACAGAAACGATCCTCCGCGATGCACTTTCTTGGGTTGGCTGGGTTCGGCGGGATCGAATGATGAGCCAGGCCCTTGCGGATTACGCGTGACCATGCCGGTGCTTGCCAGTTGCTGGTAGTAGTCGGGACGATACCAGTCACTGGTCCACTGCCAAACGTTTCCGGCCATGTCATACAAGCCGTATCCGTTAGCTGGATACTTGGCTACTGGAGCTATGCCCGAATAGCCATCCTCGCCCGTGTCCTGATCCGGAAAATGGCCCTGATAAGTGTTCGCCATCCACTTGCCATTAGGACGGAAGTCATTGCCCCACACGAAGGGCTTACCCGACAGTCCGCCGCGGGCCGCAAATTCCCATTCGGCCTCCGTCGGCAGACGCTGGCCCGCCCACTGCGCATAGGCGATCGCATCCTCATAGGCGACCTGCACGACCGGATAGTTGTCTTTGCCTTTAATGTCGCTGCCGGGACCTAGCGGATGCCGCCAATTGGCACCTGGAACGTAACTCCACCATTGCAGGTGATTGTCGAGTGGCACCGGGTGATCGGGTGGAGAGAACACCACCGAACCTGCTACCAGATTTTCCGAAGGCGCACCGGGAAAATCCTCAGCGCGCGGTTTGCGCTCCGCCACCGTGACATACCCTGTCGCCTTCACGAATTTGGCGAACTCGCCATTCGTCACGTCTGTCGCATCCATGAAGAAGCCGTCCACATATACGCGATGTATGGGACGTGCGTCCTTGGTCGCTTGCATGCCGACGTTATCCATGTCCGGTGGATCGTTAGCTCCCATGGAGAATTCGCCTCCAGGAATCCAGACCATTCCAGGAGGTGGTTTCGCCGGAGCGGGTGTGGAATTCGCGATTGTCGGCTGGAACAAAGCTGCAGATGCTGATGATGAGGCGATCGCCTGGTTAGGCGTGCCGTTAACATGTGAATAGAGTGCCCAGGCGAAAATTCCCATCGCCACCATCGAGGAGATCAGAATCATCTTTCGTTGAGGTTGCTTTGCACTGGCGCCCGAGTTGATCTTCCGCTGCCTACTGTTGCGTTTGGTCACCAATTCGCTCCTGCCGCTTGGCTGCTAATTCAGAGATGAGGAAAACCTTGTCGACTTCGCGAATCCATGACAGATCCCATTGCGTCTGCCCGCGCAGCTCGCTGAGACTTGTAGGGTCACTGGAGAGCGCTTGCATCGTTGACAGTTCACTACACTTACGGCTGCCTGGGAACTGTCGCTTGCGACAGTGGGTGTTGAGAAATTACTCGTGTCACCTTTGCAGTAGGCCGCACCTGGGAATCAGTCACTTACCGCTATAGGCCACTAAAGAGCTATTGTCGATCATCAGACATAGGGGACAATGGTAAGTTCCTAATTCTCAGGATTATGGCAATCTCAGCGAGTGGGATTGCTGTTTGCATTGGCAAGGAAGTAGAACCAGTCGGAGTGGCCTTTTGCGGAAGTCCCCACAGTGTCGATACCAGCGCTCGCTCCTTCCTCTTTTGGAGCTTTGCGCTCTCGCGTGGGTTATAGCGGCCCCCGCCGCCTTTGCTATGGATTCGCCGTCAGCCAAGAACGTCCTCGTGCTGTACAGCTTCTCGAAGCGTGAGGTCTTCGATCCACAGTCTCTGGAATTGTCCGTCCGATCTCATGTGCCCGCACCGGTGAACTTTTACGTCGAATACCTGGAATCGCAGCGATTCGGAAATCCGGACTACGAGAAGAGCGTTAGTGAGACCTTGCGTCAGGCCTATGCCAAGCAGAAATTGGATCTCGTCATCGTTGCTGTTTACCCGGCGCTTCAGTTTGCGGTGAAGTACCGGGACCGAATTTTCCCGGGAGTTCCCATCGTCTTCATGATGGTCGTGCCGGGCAGAGTGCAGGATCGGCGGCTCTGGCCGGGGGTAACCGGGGTGACGATTCAAGCCGATCTTCAAGGCACATTGGATCTTGCGCTTCGCCTGCATCCAGATGCGAGAAATGTAGCGGTGGTTGGTGGGGATTCGGAATTCGAGGCCTACTGGTTGGCATTGGCTCATCAGGAGCTTCGCCATCGCACGGATAAGCTAAATGTGACTGATCTGGTGGGACTTCCCCCCGATCAGTTGTTGCGGCAAGTATCCGCGCTTCCTCCGCATACGGTCGTTTTCTTTCAACTCGTGCCGCAAGAGTCGTTACAACTCGCCCTCGGCACATATGACGTCCTAGCGGCTATCTCCCAGCAGTTCCCCACTTACTGCATTCACAATTATTGCTTCGATCATGGGGCGATTGGCGGATCTTATCCCGATATGGATGAGCAAGTGCTGAAAGCGGGCGAACTCGCCGGCCGGGTCCTGTCCGGCGAAACCCCAGAAGCCATTCCGGTGATAAATGGATCGCATGTTTACCGGCAGGTCGATTGGCGGCAACTGCGCCGGTGGAACATCCCAGAATCAGCGCTGCCCCCCGGCACGATCATCCTGTACCGGCAGCCGACCGTATGGGAACGAGGCCAGAAGTACATCATTGCTGGAGTTATGCTGATTGTTCTTCAGGCGTTGCTGATCATCGGATTGCTGTGGCAACGTGGGCGAAAACAAAAAGCCGAGTCGTGTCTCCGTGAAAGTGAGCAGCGATTCCGAGCAATGGCCGACACGACACCGTCCCTGATCTGGGTTTGCGGCAAGGACGGCAACGTCACTTATCTCAACGACAGACGGATCGACTTCACTGGCCGCGATCCGAAGGCTGGATTTGCAAACGCCTGGACGACATTCATTCACCCTGATGACGTGGAGAATGTGACGAAAGTAAATGCCCGGGGTATGGAAAAGCGCGAAGCATTTTCCAGGGAGTACCGGCTCCGTCGGCGGGATGGAGTTTACCGCTGGATGTTGGATGTCGCAGCGCCGCGAATCAATGCGGATGGCTCGTTTGCCGGGTTCATCGGCTCGGCCACCGATGTTACCGACCAGAAACTGGCGCAGGAGGCGCTCGAAAAAATGGGCGGCAAGCTGATTGAGGCCCAGGAAAAAGAGCGCGACCTGATCGCCCGAGAGCTTCATGACGACATCTGCCAGAGGCTGGCGATGCTCTCGCTCGAACTGGGGCAAGCGGATCGGGAACCAAACAATGGAGATGCCGCGGCCAATTCGCAGATGGAGACGATCCGACAACATTGCGCTGAAATTGCGCGCGATGTCCAGGCCTTATCGCACGAGTTGCACTCTTCAAAGCTCGATTACCTCGGTATTGTGGCTGCCCTGAAGAGCTTCTGCCGTGAGGTCTCCCAGCAGCAGAATGTCGCTGTCGAGTTTACCGATGAGGATGTGCCGAATGCTATGCCGAGAAATGTCTCCCTTTGTCTATTTCGCGTCGCCCAGGAGGCGGTGCACAATGCTGTGAAGCATAGTGGGGTGCGTCGATTTTTCGTGGACTTGCGAGGTACGAAAAACCAGATCCAGCTTGAGGTCAGAGACGCCGGTGTTGGGTTCGACTTCAAAGAAGTAACGCGGAATGAAGGATTGGGCCTCATCAGCATGCAGGAGCGAGTCCATTTGGTGAAAGGTACCTTCTTTGTAGAATCAAGGCTGAATAACGGTACGAGGATTGTAGCTATCGTTCCCCTGCTGGTAGAGACGAACGCAGGGGCAACAGAAGCCATGGGTGCCTGAGGCAGACAACTCGGCGGAGGCCGATATGGGACGAACACGCATCTTGCTCGCCGACGATCATACGATGGTCTGTGCGGGTCTCCAGAAGTTGCTGGAACCTCACTATGACGTCGTGGGCAGCGTTGCAGATGGCCGTGCCTTGCTGAAAGCAGCGGCCAAGCTCAAGCCCGACGTCGTACTCCTTGACCTAGGTATGCCCTTGTTGAACGGCTTGGATGCGGCGCGAGAGCTGAAAAAGACCGTGCCTGGCATAAAGCTCATTATTCTTACCATGAACCCTGACCCTGACATTGCTAGCGAAGCGTTCCGCATCGGGGCCGCCGCATATCTCTTGAAGACTTCGGAGCCCTCCGAGCTGTTGCGGGCGATCCACCACGTAGTGAGGGGAATCTCGTATGTGACCCCGAAAATCAGCCGTGCCATGGAAGAGACATTCATCCGGGACCCTAACGCGCTGAATCGCCCAAGAGAGCTTACCGGCCGCCAGCGTGAAGTGCTGCAAATGCTCGCAGAGGGGCGGTCGCTGAAGGAAATCGCTTACATTCTGCAGATCACCCACCGCACTGTCCGGTTTCATAAGGCCAGGATCATGACAGAGCTGGGAATCACCACCAACTCGGAGCTTGTGAAGTATGCCATCAACCACGGAATCATTTCCGCTCTGTAGCAAGTAATTCCAAAAGAGTCACCCCCTCTCCGCCTGTCGCAAGCGACAGTAGGCAGCCACTCATGCGTAGGGAACAATCGTCACGGAAACACATTTCTGGCTCATCGTTGCAAACAGTGAGCGAGGCTGCCTGTGAATAAAATTCGAGTAGTACTCGCTGACGATCATCAAGCGGTTACTGCGGAAGTGCGTCGGGTGATAATCGATCGCTGTGAAGTTATCGCCGTGGCGGAAGACGGCAAACAAGCCGTGGCCGCCGTTCTTACCCTAAATCCCGACATACTTATAGTCGACATTTCGATGCCCGTTCTGGATGGACTGCAGGCCGCAAGACAGCTCCAGAAAGCAAATTCCCGTACCAGAATTGTATTTCTCACGATTCATGAAGATCATGACTTTGTTGCTGCAGCGCTTTCAGCCGGCGCCGTTGGCTACGTCACCAAGGCCCGCCTCGCTACCGATTTGATCCCGGCAGTTCTGGAAGCAATGCAGGGGCATACGTTTGTCTCCAGATTTACATCGAGATAAAGAAACACGGAATAACATGAGCTACGCCGGTAATCCCTTATCACCGCTGCCGATTTATCCTGGGACCAAGCCGCGCTTTCACGCGATGGTGAAGCCCACAGGGGCAATCTGCAATCTGGACTGTGCATATTGTTATTACCTGCACAAACAAGAACTGCTGGGCAGCAATAGCAAATTCCGTATCAGCGACGAGATCCTCGAAGCTCATATTCGCCAATACATCGAAGGCCAGCGCGGCGAACAAGTCGTGTTCTCATGGCAAGGTGGTGAGCCGACGCTGCTGGGAGTCGGGTTCTTCGAGAAGGTGGTCGTGTTGGAAAGGAAATACCAGCGCCCGAATCAGCGCATCGAGAACGATCTCCAGACGAACGGCACGCTGCTGGATGACGAGTGGTGCGCTTTCCTGCGCGACAATAAGTTTCTCGTCGGACTGAGTATCGATGGTCCGCAGGAACTCCATGATCGGTTTCGCGTTGACAAGGGCGGCCAGCCCACCTTCAACAAGGTTTTCGCAGCGGCCCAGTTGCTGCAGAAGTACAAGGTTCCGTTTAACACGCTGACGGTGGTCAATCGCATCAACGCGAAAAGGCCGCTGGACGTCTATCGCTTCCTCAGCCGCGAGCTTCGCCCGCGGCAACTCCAGCTCATTCCGTGCGTAGAGCCCAGAAATTTTCACACTGTCGCTCCGCAACGACGGGACCCCGCAACATTGCCAATGCAGGACTCAGCGGCGGCGCACCCGGGCCATCCCGATTCCGTTGTCACGGACTGGTCGGTCGATCCCGATGACTGGGGATACTTTCTCTCCAAGGTCTGGGACGACTGGTATCGCCGCGACTATGGCAAGGTCTTCGTCAATTTATTTGAGACTGCTGTCGCGCAGTGGATGGGCATGGGGTCGCAATTATGTATTTATAGCGAGTTCTGCGGTAAAGGTGTGGCGCTGGAGCACGATGGCAGCGTATATTCCTGCGATCACTATGTTTACCCCGAATACAGGCTCGGCAACATTGCTGAGCAACATATCTCTCGCATGGTCTTCTCCGAAGGCCAGAAGAAATTCGGTTTTGCTAAGTTCCACGACCTGCCGCAACAGTGCCGGGACTGCAAGTATCTGTTCGCCTGTAACGGCGAATGCCCCAAGAACCGGCTGATCCGCACTCGCGACGGTGAGCCCGGATTGAACTATCTATGCAGCGGGCTGATGGAGTTTTGGCAGCACATCGACGACGATATGAAAGACATCCGGCAGCGCGTGGCGAACTCGGGTTTTCCAGCGGACCTTCCGCACTTCCACATTGAGTAGCCCCGGCACCTGTCGCAAGTGGCAGTTCCCAAGACCGCTGCAATCGTAGTGAACTGACAGACGAAGGAGATTCTTGTCTCTAGGACTAGGTTGATCCGAATCACTTGAAAGGTGGGAAGGTATGGACTTAGGAGCAGGTGTTCGAAAAGTTACACTGGGCGCTCTGGCCATCTCCAGCTTTTTGCTGGCTGGCGGAATGGTCCCGAGCGCGGCGCAAGACTCAAAACCCAACATTGTCATGCTCATGACCGACGACACCGGATGGAACGATTTCGGTGCTTATACGTTAGGAGGCGCTAACCTCGGCCATCCGACACCCAATGTCGATCGCATGGCCAAAGAGGGCGCAGTCTTCACCAGTTGGTACGGCCAGGCGAGTTGCACAGCAGGCCGCGCCTCATTTATTACCGGACGTATTCCGATTCGTACGGCGCTATCGATCGTGGTGGCTCCGGCGGACGAGAATTACCTTCGCAAAGAGACTCCAACCATCGCCGAGTTCTTCCAGAAGAACGGCTACTCGACCTACTTCTCCGGTAAATGGCACTTGGGCGACAAGCCTGCCGCCTACCCGACCGAGCATGGCTTTGACGAGATGAAGCAGTTTGCCGCCTACTACGCTGGCGTCTATGCCTACGACGACACCAGCAGCTTTTTCCATCCCTGGTTTCCGTCCTATAACCCGGACTTCGAAAAGGCGTGGGATTCCGTTGTGAACACGCACGAGTATGAAGGAGTGGCCGGCCAGCCGGCCAAGGACGTCGGCAGGATCAATTACGACTCGCTGGCGACGTTCGATGAACGGCAGTCCGATAACGCGGTCGCCTATATCAAGGCGCATGCCAACAGCGGCAAACCGTTCTTCATGGATGTGAACTACATCAAGATGCACAATCCGACCAATGCCGCGCCGGACTTCCGGGGCAAGTCGCATTTGGGTGACTACTCGGATTCCCTGATGGAAATGGATGCCGATATTGGCAAGGTCCTTGATGAGATCCGGGCCGACGCACCCAACACCATCGTCATCGTGACCGCCGACAACGGCGCCTGGCTGGATGCCTATCCCGATGCCGGAACCATCCCGTTCCGTGGTGAAAAGGGTACCGCCTATGAAGGTGGCTGGCGCGTGCCGGCCATCATGTGGTGGCCCGGACACATTCCGGCGGGCTCGGTGTACGGCGAAATGATGTCGCACATCGACTGCTGGTCAACATTGGCGGCGATGTCAGGTATTACTCCTCCGCCGCATGGCGAATGGAAGGACAACAACGGGAAGTCCATCTACTTCGACAGCATCGACAACAGCGCCTACATACTGGGCAAGTCACAGCACTCCGCGCGCAAGTCGTGGATCTACATCGACGGCGAGTACCTCAATGCGGTGCGCGCCGACATCGGCGGCGATCCCAACGAACCGTGGGTAAATATCGCCTGGAAATACATATGGACGGCAAAGGACTCGTGGCTGGGCGTGAGCGGCAACCTGGGTTCGATAGGCGCGACCTACAACCTCACCATGGATCCCTATGAGAAGTACGACATGACGTTCAACGGCGCGGCGCCGACTCGCGTGCTGTCGACCTCGCCGGGCAGGTATGCGGGCCAGGACAACGGCTGGGTGTTGTCGCTGATCTATCCAGCGCTCATCGAGTTCGACAAATCGATCATGCAATATCCGAGCATCCAGCGGTTCCCGGGCGGCGGTTCGAACGACTTGCTACCGGACCTGCAGCATCCTAACAACCCGGTACCGCTGTTAAAGCCCGAGAACATGCCAAAGACTGTCCCTTCGGGCGGGTAATCGCGGCAACAGAGGGGCGTGCGACAACTGCGCGCCCCTTTTGGGCAGCAGTTATCGATCTATACAAGTCGGACAAAGATGAAGTGATGTGGTGTTGCATTGCTGCGTTGCGCAGAAAAAGGAGAAGAGTCATGAAAGAAAGTAAAAAGCGGATATCCTACGCCCAGAGTTGCTGGTGGCACGCCACCATCACTTTGGTTGGCTGTCTTGTACTGATTGGAGTTGCGGCAGGTCAGGATCTCCCTGCCGTCGTTTCCACCCCGGTACCGCAACCGGCGGCTGCTCTCGGCGTGCGACTGAATTCACAGCTCACCCCGGCTTACGAAGGCAAAACTGGCGATCCCCAGCAGGCGGGCGCAAGGCCCACTGCCGTCCTCCGTACGGCATCTTCGGAAACCGTTACGGCTCCGGGCGGAGCCCGGCTCATTACGCTGGAGGAGGCGCAGGAGAAGGCCGCCCCCGCGGATAATCCGCTGGTGCGCCTCGGACAGCTTCAGGTTGAAGTAGCCAGACACACTCGGCTGGGCACCCGATCCAGTTTCTTTCCTCAGATAGGTTCCTCGTTCGAGAACCTTCACTTCAACAAGTTCATGGGCCAAGAGCTTGAGGTTAATCGTCCCATTCGGGGCGGAACGACAACTCTTGCAGTGCCGCTGGTTGGGCAGAATCAGACTCTTGTTGCTGTCACCGCGACGCAACCGATTACGCCTCTGTTCCAACTGCGTGAACTCTACAAGATCAACCTTGCTGACGAGCGCATTGCGAGAGCCAAAGCGGGCATGCCTGTCTCCGAGACGGCCAGTAAGGTCGAGAAGACCTACTACGAGTTGCTGGTGGCTCAACGCCAACTGGATTTCGCCAAGGCAAAAGCCACGGAAACCGGGAACAAGTGGCTGGTGGCCAGCGGTGCGACAATGCCCGTCGCATCGGGTAGCCACGACGAAGATCTGATTGAAGCGAGTAACGCGATGGCGATCGCAATTACCCGGGTGAAAGAATTGACGGCCTCACTCAATGACATGCTCGGCTGGCCGCCAGACACAGAACTGCAGTTGGTGCCTCCCGCCCCGCGTTTTGAAGACATTTCACTGAAGGAAGCCACCGACAAAGCGTTGGCGGCAAATCCCGAGGTGATTGAGGCAGAGCAAAATGTCGTTAAGGCGCAAAGTGCAGCGAAGATACAGAAATTGGCTTATGTTCCCGTCCTCGCAGCCACGGGAGGATATGCTTATCAGGACAACGTACTTCCTCTGTTGCCCCGTGACTTCTCCTTCATAGGCCTGGTGGCGACCTTTAACCTGTTCGACTTCGGCAAGCGGGAACACACAATCAAAGGAGCAGACGCGCAGGCTGAAATGGCGGAGATTGCCCTACAGTTGACGAAGGCCAAAGTTGCCGGCGCGGTCAAGAACAGCCATTTCGAAGTGGAGCGCTCGCGACAGCTTAGCGAACTTACGCGCCGCCTGAATTCAGCAATTCAGGTACAGCGAGCGAGTTACGACGAGAACAATGCCGAGATTGTAGCGGCAAAGAAAGCCAAAGTGGAGGCAGAGATGTTTCAGGCCGACCTCGACTACCGCCAAGCCTTGGCCCGGCTGAAGACCCTGATGGGCGAGCGGTAAAGAAGCTAAATCGCTGTTCCGGTCAACAACGGTGTGGATGGAGATATGTAGTTGATGTCCGCGTATGCGATTCTCCTTCAAGCTCGTGTTGTCGGCCGCAATCGCCCTGTGTTCGCTGCATATGCTCAGCGCACAGGACCTTGCGCCGCGTGCCTATGTCATCACTCCGCTCCACTCTAATGCAGTCACACTGACGTACTCGTTCTACGACGGTAGTATCGACTACAACGGCTCGCTACCGGTCAGCGGCGCCACCGGCAAATACAGTGTACCGATCTTCAGCTACTACCACTCATTCAGCTTTTTCGGCCGCTCGGCCAATATTGTCGCGTCGTTGCCATACGGAATCGGAAACTTCCAGGGGACAGCCTACGGCGCGGAGAAGCAGCTCTACCGTTCCGGCCTTCTGGATTCGATTTACCGCTTGTCGGTAAACCTTAAAGGTGGTCCCGCCATGCCGCCGCAGAAGTTCGTGAAGTGGAAGCAAAAGATGCTGCTGGGCGCCAGTATCAAGATATTGGCCCCGACCGCCCAGTACGATCCGACGAAGCTGATCAATTGGGGCGACAACCGCTGGTCTTTCAAGCCGGAATTTGGCTATTCGCAACGCTGGGGCAAATGGATACTCGATGGCTACGTTGGAGCGTGGTTCTTTACCACGAATCAGGATTTCTGGTCGCGCAACAGCTACTTCGCAGGCACCAGGTCGCAGTCGCAAAACCCAATCGGAGCCCTTGAAGGGCACCTGAGCTACGACTTCAAGCCTCGGCTCTGGGCTTCGCTCGACAGCAATTTCTGGTTCGGTGGAAGCACAAGCGTGGACAATGTACCAAACCCGCTCACCCGAGAGGAGAACTCCCGCGTTGGAGGCACGGTTGCGATACCCATCACTAAACACCAGTCGCTGAAGTTCAGTTACAACGACGGTGTCCACATCGAGTTTGGCGGCAACTACCAGAACGTGTCAGCCGCGTGGCAGTATTCCTGGCTGGGCAGGCCGAACTAGCCGGTCGCGGTCTTCGCCGCCAGCTCGTTTTCACACTCCCCCTGTCGCAAGTGACAGTTCCCAGTCATCTGTAGTCGTAGTCAACTAGTCGAGCAAGCGTAAGACTCTCCTGGCGGAAACCACCGGGATCGGTCGAAAAGGAGAAATATGGATTTAGGTGCAAGTGTTCGAAAATTTGCCTTGGGAGCACTGGCCGTCTCGAGTGTTTTTGCAGGCGGGAGTGCGACCCTACATGCGCAAGCGGCAGGCGCGAAACAACCTAACATCGTCGTCATCATGGGCGACGATATCGGGATGTGGAACATAGGCGCTTACAGTCGGGGCATGATGGCAGGCTCTACGCCGAACCTCGACAAGATGGCGAAGGAAGGGATGCTGTTCACCGACTACTATGCCGAGGCGAGTTGCACGGCGGGTCGCGCGAACTTTATCACCGGCGAACTACCGATTCGTACAGGCATGACCACGGTAGGCCAAGCGGGCGCGAAAATTGGGTTGCCCGCTGAAGCGGTGACCATCGCCACGGTCCTGAAGTCGATGGGATACAACACCGGCCAGTTTGGCAAAAATCACCTTGGCGACAGGAACGAGTACCTTCCCTGCGTTCACGGCTTCGATGAGTTCTTTGGCTATCTATATCACCTGGACGCGATGGAAGACCCAGCACATCCCGCCTATCCGCAGAATCTGTTGAATGTGGTCGGCCCGCGCAATATGGTTCATTGCTGGGCCACCGACAAGAATGACCCGACGGAGATGCCTCGCTGGGGCGTGGTCGGCAAACAGAGAATTGAGGACGCCGGCACGCTATATCCCAAACGGATGGAAACCGTCGACGACGAAATTCTCGACCTGACGCTTAAGTTCATCGATAAGTCGAAGGCCGACAACAAGCCCTTCTTCGTCTGGCTGAACCCGACCCGCATGCACGTCGTCACGCACCTCTCCCCGAAGTATGAGGCGCTACGCAACTCCGAGAATGGCTGGTCGATAGAGGAAGCTGGCATGGTGCAAGTCGATGACATCGTGGGTTCGGTGATGCAAAAGCTGAAGGACATTGGCGAGGATGAGAACACCATTGTCGTCTTCACCACCGACAACGGTACCGAAGTCTTCACCTGGCCTGATGGCGGTCAGACCCCGTTTGCGCAGTCCAAGGGGACGGTCATGGAAGGCGGCTTCCGCGTGCCCTGCATCCTGCGCTGGCCCGGTCACGTGCCCGCGGACTCGGTGCAAAACGGCATCTTCTCCGGCCTGGATTGGCTGCCGACGTTTGCTGCCGCAGCCGGTAATCCGAACATCACCGAAGAGTTGCTGAAGGGCAAGACGATCGGGGACCGGACCTACAAGAATCACTTGGACGGCTACAACCAGATGGCTGCCATCACGGGCAAGGGGAAGTCCGCGCGTCATGAGATTTTCTATCTCGGAGAAAGCTCGATCGGCGCGGTACGAATCGACGATTACAAGTATCGTTTCATTGACCAACCTGGCGGCTGGCTGGGTGTCAAAGCCCACCCAGACGTGCCCGTCCTGATCAACCTGCGTCTCGATCCATTCGAGCGCACCGGCTGGCCCAATGATCTGACGAAAGAAGGATCGGAGCAATACTTCGGTTGGTTCGTGTACGAGTTCTGGCGCTTCGTATTCGTCCAACAGGAAATGGCGAAGGAAATCCAAACCTTCCTCGACTATCCGCCGATGCAGCGGGGTGCGAGTTTCAACCTCGATGCGCTCAAAGCGGAGATGTCGAAAAAGATGGCCGAGGCGGAGGCAGCGGCCAAAGGCCCCAGCAATTAGTAGGAACGAACTCGACAACGGGCGGCTCCGCAAGGGCCGCCCACCTTGCTTAGTTGACTACCAGCGGCAATTTCGGGTCACGAAGTTCAAGAAGGAAATGTGCGATGAAGCGCTCTATTACTAAGTTTCTGTTCGTTCTGCTGCTGCTCACCAACATCGCTTTCGCAGCCGACCCGCTCCCTTCGTGGAACGACGGAGCAGCGAAGCAATCCATCATCACGTTCGTAGAGAAGGTGACGAACCCTGGCTCGGCTGATTTTGTGCCCGTGCCGGAGCGCATTGCCACCTTCGACAATGACGGCACGCTCTGGTGCGAGCAGCCACTTCCCGTCCAGTTGTATTTCGCACTCGATCGAGTGAAGGCGCTTGCCCCCCAGCATCCCGAATGGAAGACTCAGGAGCCATACGCGTCGCTGCTCAAGGGCGACATGAAACCGCTGGTCGCCGGCGGTGATCGCGCACTGCTGGAACTCGTCATGGCCACCCACACAGGCATGACCACAGTGGAGTTTGAGCAGATCGTCAAGGAGTGGATCGCGACCGCGAGACACCCGAAGACCGGCAAGCTCTTCACCGAAATGACCTATCAGCCGATGCTCGAACTACTCGCCTACCTGCGCGCCAACGGATTCAAGACGTTCATCGTCTCAGGTGGCGGGATCGAGTTCATGCGCCCGTGGGCGGAGAGGGTTTACGGCGTCCCGCCGGAACAGGTGGTCGGCAGCAGCGTCAAAACGAAGTTTGAAATGCGCGACGGCAAGCCTGTGCTGGTCCGCCTGCCGGAACTGAACTTCAACGACGACAAGGCCGACAAGCCGGTCGGCATCAACCAGCACATTGGCCGGCGGCCCGTCATGGCGTTCGGCAATTCCACCGGTGACCAGCAGATGCTGGAATATACCCAGGGCGGCAGCGGCGCGCGCTTCGAGCTTCTGGTGCTGCACGATGATGCGGCCCGCGAATACGCCTACGGTCCTGCCCTTGGATTGCCGGCTGCGAAACTGGGTACCTTCACGCAGCCGCTTTACGATCAGGCGAAGCAAAACGGCTGGACCGTCGTCAGCATGAAGGACGATTGGAAACAGATTTTCCCATCGCAGCCTCAGGTTACCGCCATTGACATCCTGCTGGAACCGGACGCCACCATGCTCACGCATGCCGAGGCTGACAATGATCGGCTGCTCGCGGTCTTTCCGAAGGGTTTCGCCTTGGATGCGGCGCATCGTCCGCACATCACGCTGATACAGCGTTTCGTTCGCACGGCGGACCTCGACCAGGTCTACGCTGCAGCCGGCAAGGTTTTCGCCAACGCCAATGTGAGCGCCATCAAGCTTGAGGCCTTCAAGTGCTACTATCTCCCGACCAAAGGTCTCGGCGTCGCGGGCATCGTTGTGAAGCCGACTCCCGAATTGCTCAGGTTGCAAGCGGACCTGATTGCTGCCGTGGCGCCATTCACGTTGGAAACTGGACCGATCACCGCATTCACCGCTGGGCACGACGATCCAGCCATCGACGCGGCAATGATCCAGTACGTTTCAACGTTTGTGCCGAAGGCATCCGGTGAGCATTTCAATCCGCACGTCAGCACTGGTGTCGCCCCGAAAACCTACCTCGACAAAATGCTCGCTGAACCGTTTGAATCATTTACCTTTTCACCCGCAGGTGCAGCCGTTTACCAGCTAGGCCCGTACGGCACGGCGGCGAAGAAGCTCAGAGAATGGGATTGAAGGACGGCTGGCCGTACGTGAGGGAGACCCGCGGTTGTAATCTTTCCGGCGTTCAAACGTCACAGACAAACCTCAGCTCGCAGTTGTGGAATAGGGCAGGTCGGTGGAGGGAAAGCATGCAATCAGCAGCCAAGGCCGCGAAGTCAAAGTCGGCGCAATCCGACAATCTCAAGATCCCGGCCTTCCAGTCACATCGCTCGCAAGCCGAACTGACGGCGATGGGCAAGGCTTTACAGGACAAATGTCCGCTGGAATCGCATTCGGAATGGAAGCCGTCGAAGGATCGGCCGGATCCTGTGCGGTTGATTGAAGAGTCCGATGAGGGACGTATCCCGGAGTTGGTGCCGCTGCGCCATGGGCGAATGCTGCTATCGCCGTTCACCTTCTATCGCGGGGCGGCGCTGAACATGGCCGCAGACCTGGCGTCCATGCGCACCACCGATATCCGTGTGCAGTGCTGCGGCGACGCTCACCTCGTGAACTTCCGCGGCTTTGGCACTCCGGAAAGGCGCGTGCAGTTCGACATCCACGATCTGGATGAAACGCTTCCCGCCCCGTGGGAGTGGGACCTAAAGCGACTGGCGGCGAGCTTCGTAATCGCCTGCCGGGACAACGGCCTCGGTGATGTGTGTGGCAAGGATGCAGCTCGCGCCTGCGCGCAGTCCTATCGCGAGCATATGATCGAATACGGCAAGATGCGGGCCCTGGATGTGTGGTACGCGAGCCTCGACGCGGAAGAGCTTCTTCCGACGGTGCGGGATAAAGACGCCCGACGGCGGGCAAAGAAACGATTGGAAAAGGAGCGGGAAAGGAGCGCTCTTGAGCTCGATTTTCCGGAGCTTGCTCACACCGTAGGCGGAAAGCACATGATCAAGGACAATCGGCCCACGATGTATCACCCAGGCGACGAAAGCGCTCGTTATGCCGTACTTCGGGAGACGTTTGCCAAGTACCGGGAGAGCCTGCGGCCGTCCGTGCGCCTACTCCTCGACCGCTTTGAATTCAAGGATTGGGCCCTCAAAGTGGTTGGCGTCGGCAGCGTGGGGACCTTCTGCGCTGTGCTCCTCTTGATGGCCGACAACAAGGACCCGCTGTTCCTCCAAGTGAAGGAGGCGCGTGCCTCGGTGCTGGAGGCGTACGCGGGAAAGAGCGTCTTCTCCAACCACGGGGAACGTGTGGTGAACGGACACCGGGTGATGCAATCGGCCAGCGACATCTTTCTCGGCTGGACCCAAGGCACAGGCAAGCTAAGAAAGCACTTCTACATCCGCCAGCTGCGCGATATAAAGTTGAAGCCGAAGGTGGAAGCGTTCAACTCGACCACCATGATCCAGTTCGGAGAATGGTGCGGCTGGACGCTGGCGCGTGCCCACGCCCGCAGCGGCGAACCGGCGATGATTGGCGGCTACCTTGGCAAGAGCGACACCTTCGACAAAGCGATCGCCGCTTTCTCCATCGCGTACGCCGATCAAACAGAGCGCGATCACGAAGTCCTCGCCAAGGCTGCGAAGAAAGGCAAACTGCAAGTGGCGATGGAACGGTGATAGGCCAGTGTGGATGATGCTCATGGGTCTCGATCCGAACGTCTGTTTCAATAGTGTGGAGCTGGTTGGGGCCAAAGACGTAGGGCAGGAGGCTGTCACCGAGGCTGTCACCGAGGTTGCAAATACCTACAAATGCTGTGTCGCTAACAGTTCGCGCTGGAACGGCCGCGGATACGGGAGAAGGCTAAGGGACTGCCCGCAGGTTGAGGCAGAACACGAATCTCCAACGGCAATGCCGCGGCGAATGAACCGGCGTGCTGAAAGAACGGTCCGTAGGGTCATGTCTCGCGCCATGGCCCTGCGCAATTCTCACGGGGAGGAAAAAGTGAAAAGTTTCGGTGGAAAACATGGACATTCCAGACTGGCAAGGCTGCTCGCCGGTCTTACCCTTGCAATGGCTGTTGCCGCCCCGGCGTTGCACGCCGCAGACGACACTGACGACTTCGATTCATACAAGCTTAAGGTTGACGGCTACTGGTTTCTCTCGTATCCCTCGGGCAGTTTCCAGGGCATGAATGAGACCGGAACTATCAACCTGCAAAGGGACGTCGGCTTCAAGGCCTATTCCACCTTCACCGGCAAACTGGACTGGAAGTTCACGCGGAAGAATCATATTTATATTGTGGGTAGTTCCTACGATCAAACGCGGTCATTCACGCTTAACCGCACAATCATGTTCCAGGGGCAGACTTTCGATGTGGGACTTACTGCGAGGGCCAACCTCAGCGCTCCCTTGATCGCCCCCGGCTATCAGTACGACATTATCCGGCGTAAGCGCGGACATCTCGGAGTAGGCGTGCAGATTAACACCTTCGACGCGCATGCCAGCATAAATGCAGCGGCACAAGTCACCAGTGATGGCGTCCACCACGCAGCCGTATCCGCAAGTGGTTCGCTGGTGGCCCCGATCCCGGTGGCCGGACCGCAATTCCGGCTCTACCTGACGAACTCACCTCGGCTCTATGTGGAAGGCAACGTGTATGGCATGTATCTGTTCGGCTACGGAAACTTTGTTTCCACGGCTGACAATCTTGGGTTAACGCTAACAAAGCACTTGAGTGTGAACGCGGGCTATCAGTTGGGATCACGCCTGGTTGTGAACAGCAACAGCAGTGCAAATCGTATTGGTATCCACTTGACTCAAAAGGGACCGATTGTGGGACTGGAAGCGTGGTTCTGACGCGGTGTTAGATGCTCTTGGCGCGCAGACTTTTACAGGTGCCGGGTAGTCATTAATCGGTTCCAAATATCCCCAATTGACGCAATGATGGCGTGTATTGCAGAAAAGTCGTTCCTGCTGGCGTTTCTCGTGATGCTTTGTTGCCTGTCCCTAAGTGCGCAAACGGACCAAGTGCTGCCCGAAATTGACACCGACTTCAAGCTGACTTCCGACCTGCGCCTCACTTTTCAGGCGAAAGAGACGAGAGAGGCCGGCGATCCCACTCAAGCCGAGATTGGACCAAGCCTTGATTTTTATCTCAAGCCATTGCTCCGTCTGAAGAATGTCACTGAATTCGATTTGGACGACGCGAAGTCCCGGCCTCTGGTGTTTTCCATCGGCTATCGTTACTTGCCCTATGCCAACAATGAGCCGGCAACACAGCGCCTGGAACCAGTAGTAATTTTCAACTTCCCCATGAAGGGGAAATTCCTACTGACCGACAGAAATCGCGCCGACCTTGACTGGCGCAATGGAGACTTCACCTGGCGCTATCGCAACCGTTTTCAGATCGAACGGAGTCTCACGATGCGCTCCTACCACCCCTCCCCATATGCCAGCGCTGAGTTCTTCTACGAGAGCCAATACAGCAAGTGGGCCGATACCGCCATCTATGCCGGCTGCCTCTTTCCCATCCGCAAGCACCTGGAGTTCGACCCTTACTATGAGCACCAGAACATCACCGGCAAAAGTCCGAATCAGCAGCTGAACCAGTTGGGCCTGATACTGAATCTCTATTTCCCTGCCCGAGAGCAGTGAGGTGTGCACCTGTCGCAAGTGACAGTTTTTTGACCGCCACAACGGTGGTGAACTGAATTAGCAGAGGTTGAAACGGCTGGAGGATGATCGGCTGGCAAGACTATTGACACTTGTCCAGCCCACCTCCGAAGCGATCTCGACGCTTTTCGGCTAAAATACGTGCTCGTTGCCTGAGTTCGAACGAACGGAGAAGCAGAACGCTTGTTGTTGGACTATCCGCGCATTTTCTTTTTGGTCTCGCTGTTGGTGCTGTGGCTTTCGGCCCAGATCGGAACTACCTTGCGCCGGCGTCGGCCTTTGCAAGACGAAGAGCGCGAGGATTTCAACGTGGTGGAAGCCGCTACCCTGACGCTGCTCGGCCTCATCATCGGATTCAGTTTTTCGATGGCCATCACGCGTTACGATCAGCGCAAAAACCTCGAGGAAGATGAGGCCAATGCGATTGGCACGGAGTATGTCCGGGCAGGGCTGTTGCCTGCAGCAGATGCGGCGGGCGTGCGTGCCCAGCTTAAGAAATATCTCGAGTTGCGTCTCAGGTTCTACCGGACTCGCGATAAGCGCGAGCTTGAGCAGATTGATGCCGATACCGCCCAGCTACAGACGGAGCTGTGGTCGGCCGTGCAGGTCCCAGCCGCGGCGCACCCGAACCCGGTGATCGCCCTCGTCGCGGTGGGCATGAACGATGTGTTGAACTCGCAGGGATACACCCAGGCGGCATGGCGGAACCGTATCCCAGTTTCCGCATGGGTCTTAATGATCTTGATTGCCGTCTGCTGCAACCTGTTGGTCGGCTATGGTGCGCGTAAGGCTGGACTAAAATCCGGCCTGCTTTTTATTCTGCCGCTAGTTGTCTCCATCGCGTTCCTTTTGATATCCGACGTCGACAGCCCGCGCAGGGGCTTTGTTCACGTGGTTCCGAAGAACCTCATGAGTCTGTCGCAATCGTTGTCCAGGTGAATGTGTCGTGCTGGCTGGTCTCAGCGCAGTTCGCGGAGGAGTGAAGTCGAGCTGGTGGTAGATGAGAGCTAGAAAGATTCACAGAGGAGACGTCCAATGAAACGACTACAGCACCTTGCAATAATCGGCTTAGTGTTCGCCACTGCTGTCCACTTCGCGGTGGCGCAGGACATTCCGAAATCCGTTACGACGCCCGACAAAGTTGACAGCACACTCGGCACGCTCGAATTCAAAGACGGCGCACCGAGCAAAGCTACCGTGGACAAGGTCTACGACAACCTTGACCTGATGCACGGTCAAGAGGCGTTCTTAAACGCTTTCCGTGGCGTTTCGCTGGAGGCTGCGCGCAAGGGATTCCAATCGGCGGGCGCGGAGGACAACACCGTCTTGATTTTTTCGGAGTTGATGGATTCGAAGTCCCTATTCTTAACGGCGAATGCGGACACCATCTACTTCATGACCTTTGTGGATCTGAGCAAGGGACCGACAGTGGTCGAGACGCCGCCGCTGTCTCTCGGCGCCATCGACGACATGTGGTTTCGTTGGATCATCGATTTTGGCTTGCCGGGTCCCGATCGCGGCGCGGGCGGCAAGTACCTCCTGGTGCCACCCGGCTATAAAGGCGACCTGCCCGACAGCGGTTTTCATGTAGCGAAGTCTCGAACGATGAGAGTTGTCCTCTTTGGGCGGTCCTTTCTGGAGAACAACGACCCGAAGGCACCGGCGGAGCTGATCAAGAAAACACTCAGGATCTACGCCTACCAGCCGGGCGGCTATGGCACCAGCATCGCTACCGCGCTTGACGGAAAGGTGCCACTGCTGCGCTCTCCCAATGGGCAACTGGACTGGGCTTTTCTCAGGCCTCAACCAGCCCCGAAATCCATTGAGGCGACCGGACTCGTGGTCAACACCATTCCGCCCAATGATTACAGCTACTTCACGGATTTGAATGATCTGGTGCAGCGGGAACCGGCTGATGCCATGGATCCAGAAGTCATGGGATCGCTGGCGGCCATCGGCATCGTGAGGGGCAAGCCGTTCAATCCCGATGCGCGCATGCAGAAGATTCTCGCGGATGCGGCCGCAATTGCCAATGCAACCTCACGGGCGATCGTGCTCAACCCACGCGAATCCGAGGGTTTCTATTACTACTCGGGCTCCGGATGGCAGAACTCGCTCTGGGTCGGCGGCTGCGACTTTGAGACGCCACCACCGCAAGTTGGTTCCGATGGCGTGATCAAACCCTATCCGCCCACAGGCGCACGAGCGCTCGATTCAAGGACAGCGTTCTTCTATTACGCGACCGGAGTCTCGCCGGCCATGATCATGCGCCTGACGGAGATCGGCTCACAATATCTTTGGACATTCGTGGATGCAGACAAGAACTACTTCGACGGCTCGAAGAGCTACAAGGTAACGCTACCGCCGAACATTCCAGCGGCAAAGTTTTGGTCGATCACACTGTACGACAATCAGAGCCGGTCGATGCTCCAGACGCCACAACGCTTCCCGCGGGCCGGCAGCCAGAGTTATCCGTCGCCGGCGGCGGCAGCGAATCCCGACGGCTCCACCGTTGTTTATCTCGGCCCGACCAAACCCGCAGGCGTAAAAGACGGCAACTGGATTCAGACCATACCGGACAAGGGCTACAGCGTCATGCTCCGCCTGTACAGCCCCCTGGAACCGTTTTTTACCAAGCAGTGGCGGCCGAGCGAAATCGAATTGGCACGTTGAAGTAATTCTTTCGGAAGTGCAGCTCTGAGATTGAAGCGTTTTCGGAATCAAGTCAGCAATGGAGGAAAGGTGATGACAAATTGGATGGAGAGAATGGGCCTTGCTCTTGCGGCTACGGGCACAGTTCTTGGATTGGCTGTGGCTCCTCTTAAGGCGCAAAACTCCAGCAGCGTCGCCACCGGCAAGAAGCCGAACGTCGTATTCATTCTGGCTGACAACGTTGGCTACGGTGATTTGGGCCCGTATGGAGGCGGTGAACTACGCGGCTACCCGACGCCGCGTAGCGACCAGCTTGCCCGCGAGGGGCTTCGCTTGACGCAATTTCTTGTGGAGCCTACCTGTACCCCGTCGCGTGCTGCGCTCATGACCGGGCAATATTCTATCCGCAGCGGACTGTCGCTGATCGCCACACCGGGCAGCCCCAATCAGCTATCAGCCAAGGCCTACACGATGGGGCAGTTGTTCAAGGATGCGGGCTACGCGACGGCCATCTTCGGCAAGTGGCATCTCGGTGCAGATGCGCAAGCTCAGCCAACCGCGCACGGCTTCGATGAGTTTTACGGCATCCCGCTGGACACTTCGTGGAACGACGCGATAACGGCGCCGTTGATCATGATGACGCACTCCTTCGATGCCCCGGAGAGCATTCTCATCGAGAAGGGGCCGTGGATCGAGCAGCAGAAGGCAGGAGGGCCGATGCAGCGCGTGAAACCGTTCACGCCCGAGGTGCGCTCGGAAATCGACAACGACCTGACCGACCGATCCATCGCGTTCATGAAACAGCAGCACGCGGTGGGTAAACCGTTCTTCGTCTACCTTCCCTTCTCGATGGGCCACGCGCCGAACTATCCATCCAAGCAATTCGCCGGGAAATCGCGCATCGGGAATTACGGCGACAAGATGATGGAAGGCGACTACCACGTCGGGCAGGTGCTTGACGCGATCAAAGAAATGGATATAGACGACAACACCATCGTGGTCTTCGCGTCGGATAACGGGCCGTCGGGCTGGATACTACGCGAGCTCGGGAACTTGGGCTCTCCCGACATGGGCAGCCCTGGCCCCTTCCGCGGCGAGCTTGGCGAGGCTACCGAGGGTGCGATTCGGACCTTCTGCTTCATCCGCTGGCCGGGACATATCGCACCGAATACGACTTCCTATGCCATGTTCTCGATCATGGATTTCCTGCCGACCTTCGCGGCAATTCTAGGCGCGAAACTGCCCACGGATCGTCCGATCGACGGTGTGGACCAGACTGCCGTGCTCTTTGGCAAGAGTGAGATGGGTGCGCGCGAATCGCTGCTTACCTTCATCGGCCCCGATCTGGTGGCCGCGCGCTGGAAGCAGTGGCGCTTCTACTTCAAGGACATGCACCTGACCGGTACGGGGCAGCAAATGCTCGGTGGGATGTATGTGAACAACGGCGACATGTACTTCCCAAAGGTCTACAACATCGAGATGGATCCGCACGAGGATCTGAATCTCGGCGGCATCACCGTGTTTATGGTCGGGCCGGCGTACAAGGCAATAAAGGAGTACCAGGAGTCGGTAAAGAAGTATCCGAATCCGCCGGCGTCAAACCTGACACATTTTACCGGAGCAGTCGATTGAGGACATGAATGAGTTGGCGGAGTGCAAGTTTATGCTCCGCCAGGTTCTCCGACTGATAAGGAAGTTCACCGCGACCGATAGGGGAGAGAAAAAGCGATGAAAATCAGAAGCGCAATCTCAATGTTTGTATGCCTAGTCTTTATATGCGTCCTGCCCTCGTTAGGTCAGCAGAAAGGTCAGTGGCAGCCGGGACAGTTCGGCCTCAATGCCGGTGTGATTCCCGATCCTGGCTTCACCTATGCCAACCTGGCTCTCAACTATTCGGCCAGCCAATTGAATGGTCCCAACGGGAACAGCTTCCAACGAATTTCTGGGACCTATTCATTTTGGGTCGATGAGAACATCATCTACTACGTCCCGAAGCATAAGTTTCTTGGCGGGTATTTCATGCCCTACATCACCTTTAACGTCGCGACGGGTTCGCTTGTGGCCGACATACCCCTGATGCCCGGTGCCCGCCTCAGCGGAGGTGGATCAGGCTTTGCCGATATGTATGTTCAGCCATTGAACATCGGATGGCACTTTGGGAAGCGAATGGATTTCAACGCCGGATATGCTTTTGTCGCTCCCACAGGCCGATTCACTGCGGGGGCAAGCAACAACGTCGGTTCCGGGTACTGGGGTAACTTCATCACGAGCGGCACCACGCTCTACGTCACCAAGAATCAGGGGACCACGGCAAACTTGGCGACCGCTTGGGAGATTCACGGGCAAAAGGCCGGCACCAACGAAACACCTGGCCAGGCCTTTACAGACGAGTGGGGGATTGGCCAGGCTCTTCCTCTGAAGAAAGACCTCAGCCAACTGCTGCAAGTCGGCGTGGTCGGCTATGACCAATTTCGAGTGAGTGACAACGGGGGCACGGTCGCGGTGGCAGGGATTCAGGTGCCCGCGAGGCTCATCCCCGCTTACTCGGTGCATGCAGTTGGCGGCCAGCTCAACTACATTCTCCCGGCAAAACATCTGATTTTCTTCGTCAAGGGCTATGACGAGTACCGGGCTCTGGCTCGTGTGGAAGGACGCACGATCGTGTTCGGCGGTTCCTGGACATGGGCTTTCCCTAAGGCGAAGAAACCGAAGACCTAAGTCTTCGATGCGCTTTTTTATTCCACCAAGTTTCTATAAGGAGAAACACGATGGCGACTGACGAGAACACGAAGTTTCCACAAACCGGTCTAACCCGACGCAACATGCTCAA